>JRHI01000103.1_pt1 | contig 87439 bp, 85 predicted proteins | sample 215371 | NCBI WGS metagenome assembly JRHI01 (sample SAMN02929681, study PRJNA255918) | sediment metagenome | biome: cave system; feature: Ice Cave; material: Sediment; isolation source: sediment from deep within a dark volcanic ice cave with no known source of... ... | reverse complement strand
AGCGTATCTTCGAGGTGTCAGACAAGAAAGCTAGTAGTACACGTTACCATCTCCATCCGGCTTCCCTTGAGGAGCGCGCCGCCGCGGGCTGTTACCATCGCCCCATCGCGGTCTTTGGGCCAACCCGGTCGACGCAGCTAGCGCAGATCCAGAGCGTCGCGCTTGCCTTCACCTGGAGCGGCGGCGCTACTCCGTTCCTCGAGGGGCGCTACATCGTTGCTCCCGGACTCCCCGGCCATACCATAGTGTCGAAAGTCGGGCCGGCGCTTTTCACTGCGCTTTGCACGATGAGCAAGATGATGGCCGGACGGTCTTCCGTGAGCAATCACTCGGGGGGTGTGACGTTCTTCATGCACCGTTCGCTCGTTCGACCGCTGGTGGCCACTGAGAGGCGTCGAGGAGGCGGAGGCCGGTTGTACGTGCGATGTTTGGGCCTTCGATTGCTCCTGACCGCTGCGCCTGATCGACGAAAGATCGGTCACGAAGAGCGTGCCGAGGATGAGCCATGGCACGACTGCGGTCCAAGATCGTTTCAAATGGCCTCAGCCGCAGGACCGCTCGGGATGAGCGGTACGATGAATCGACGCCACCAGCAGCGCGGAGAAGCCGATCGGCGACCCTACCTTTAGTAGTCGCGATGCCAAACAAGATAAGTCAGGTCGATATCCCAACAGGGCAGCGAAGATCACCATAGGATTATCGGCGGGCGTACGGCTTGGTTGGAGGCGCTCATTTAGCCGACGTGAGAGCGTCAAGGAAGTTTTTCCGATTCTTGACCCCATGCTGATAGCCATAGCCGGCTCGCTCCCCCACGATCCGGCGCCCAGCGGGCCGGCCCGGGCAGGGTAACTTGGTCGGCCGGGGCGGGGCGGTCCGGCTCAACTCACCCGCAGCTGCGAAGATTGGGGGACGCTTCGAGGGCTTTTGCTCAGCCTGCATCGCCTGGCTTGGCCGACCTTGGCGGCTGAAGGTCATTGGCGTGGCCTTCGGTGATCTCTGACCCCGAAAGGATGGAGCGTCCCCCGCGCGAAGGGCGGCGCGTGGAGACGCGGCGACGGAGCGACCCTGGAGCTGCCATACAAGCCGCCGGCTTACTGCGCGAGGCGCGGCTGGCTCGGAAGCCGTTCGCCGGGCTGCCGGCCGAGCTTTTGCCGGCCGACGAGCGCGAGGGATATGCGATCCAGGACGTTCTCAACGAGCTGCTGACAGCCGATCTCGGCCCGGTGATCGGCTACAAGATCGGTTGTACTACGCCGACCCTGCAGGCTTTCATGAACATCGCCACCCCCTGCGCGGGCGCGATTTTCGCGTCGACGGAAATCCAGAGTGGCGGCGAGATGGAAGTGGCGCGGTACGTGCGGCCCGGTCTCGAATGTGAAGTCGGTGTTCGGCTGGCCACAAATCTCGATCCGCGCGACGGCGAAATTGACCGGCGGCGAGCGGCTAGTGCGATTGCGACCTGCTTCACGTCGATCGAGATCGTCGACGAGCGCTACGTCGATTACCGCACGGTCGGTGCCCCGACGCTCATCGCCGATGACTTCATGGACGCGGGTCTCGTCCGCGGGCCGGAGCGCCCCGACATCGATCCGCTCACGCTCGATTGTGTGCGCGGTTCGACCATCGTGAACGGCGAAACATTTGGCAGCGGCGTTGGCAGCGACGTCCTCGGACATCCGCTGGAAGTCTTGGTGTGGCTGGCGCGCGAAATGGCGTCGCGCGGCCGGCCGCTGCAAGCCGGGACAGTTGTTTCGCTCGGGAGCATGGTGATGCCCTACTTTCCCGCGCCTGGGGAAACCGTCACCATCACCACCGACATGCTGGGCGAGGCGAGCCTCACCGTCCGTTGATGCTGTGCATGTGCAGCTGAAAGTAAGGTTTCGGTGAGTTCCTTGCGCTCACGCGACGAGACCGAATTCGATGCAGAATTCTTCGAGGAGCGCGGCTTTGGCCGGCGGATGGGATTTGGCAAACGCCCAGCGCTCGTGATCGTCGACTTTCAAATGGCATTCACCGATCCCGGCCAGCCTTTGGGCGCTGAATGTGGCGAGTTGATCGCGCAAACTCTCCGGGTGCTTACCGCCGCCCGCGACGCGGAGATTCCGGTCTTTTACACGGCGGTGCGGTTCGATGAACCGGATGTTCGCGACGCCGGCGTATGGCGGCACAAACAGGCCGGCATGCACACGCTGCAGGCGGGAACTCGTCTCGTCGAGATCGATTCTCGGTTTGATATGCGGCGTGATGAGGTCATCATCTGGAAGAAATATGCGAGCGGCTTCTTCGGCACCGATTTCGCAACTCGGCTCGTCGTGCGCGGAGTCGATAGCGTCATCGTCACCGGCATCACGACCAGCGGCTGCGTGCGCGCCACCGCCATCGATGCCGTCGGCCACGGGTTTCGCACGGCCGTCGTTCGCGAAGCTGTCGGCGATCGCTCCGAGGCAGCGCATCGCCAGAGCTTGTTCGATCTCGATCAAAAGTACTGCGACGTCGTCAGCGTGTCCGACGTCGTGCACTATTTCTCGGCTTTTCGCACGACAGACCAAGCTCTAGTTTAGCGCCGGCGCTTCCATTTGGCGTGCTGCTCCGCCTCGCGAGGGATCTTTTTCCAGCGCGCCTTTTCCGCGGCTTGAGCTCCAAGATCCGCTTTTCGTTCGTGAAACGCTAGCTCACGATGCAACTTCCGGTAACTGTCGAGTTGGTCTTCGTCCAAGTTGCCCCCGAGTTCAGCGCGGATGGCGCATCCGGGTTCGGTGGCGTGTGCGCAATCGCTAAAACGGCAGCGAGCTGCCAACGTTTCGATGTCGGCGAAAACGTTAGACAAGCCATCGTCGCCAGCCCAAAGCTGCAGCTCGCGCATACCGGGAGTGTCCAAGAGAACGGCGCCGGACGGTAGCGGCAACAGACAGCGGGCTGAGGTCGTGTGCCGTCCACGGTCGTCGGTCGCTCGCACTTCGCCAGTGCCCTGCCGGTTTTCGCCCAGGAGTACGTTTGCCAGCGTCGATTTGCCGACGCCGGACGAGCCGACGATAGCGATCGTCTGACCCTTGCTCAAGTAAGGCGCAAGGTYGGCAACGCCGTCGCGGCGGATTGCCGACAGCACGTGCGTTGGAACGTCCCAACCGGCCGCAGTGAGCCTGCTCAACTTCTCGTCGACGTCGGCGCATACGTCGGACTTGTTGAGAACGATCACCGGCCGCACGCCGCAATTCCCGGCAAGCGCGACGTACCGTTCGATGCGGCGCAGATTGAAGTCGCCATCGAGTCCGCTGACCAGGAAGAGTGAATCGACGTTTGCGGCGATGATTTGCTCCTCGATCGCTGTGCCGGCTGCCCTGCGCGTGACGATGGTGTTGCGTGCAAAGATGCCGCGAATGGTCGCGTGATTCGGGTCGTCGCGCGAAAACACAACCCAATCGCCAACTGCCGGAAGATCGCGCCGGCTCAACGCCCGATGTCGCAGCTGTCCACTGATCTGGGCAGGAATGTCGTCCTGGGGGGTTAGTAGCCGGTACGCATCGCGATGCTCGGCCGAGATCCGGCCAGCACAAAGCTCCGGAAAAAATGTCCGATGTCGATCCGCCAAATCGGCGGACCAGCCAAGTGACCATACGTCCACGGGTGAGATCCTCTTCGGGTCTGCAGCAAGAAAAGGCAGACGCGCGAGGGACGGCGCGGCTCGCGGACGTTAGCGGTAAGCGTACCTCGGTCCAAACGAGAAGGGCGCGCGCAAACAGTCGCGGCGTCCGCACATGGCGGCGTCAATAACGGCAATCATCGACCGGCCCTCCTTTCTGTAGCTTCAATATGGTTTTCGGCGGCCTCGCTGCGCTCCTGGCGCCCGCGGCGAAAGTCGCAAGGTCCTCACCGGTATTCCGTTCAAGTCGTTGCCTTCCATCACTCCCTCTGCGGGCGTCGGGCCTGTGCGCGGCGCCGGGGTTTCGTTCAGAAGGTATCCGATGAGTCGCGCTTTCACGAAGGAAGACGACCGGCCCGAGGAACCGATCCTGCCCGTGCACCGGGATGGCCCGGTCTATCTCTCGGCGGCCTCGATCGGCCGCTTGCGAGAGCGGCTAGTCGAGCTCGAGCGAACCTTGCGCGAACGCCCGCCCGAAGATCCGCAGCGCGACCGGCTCCGACGCGAACTTCTGCAAACGCAAGCCGATCTTGAAGCGGCCACGCCCATCGAACGAACGTCGGGCGACCGCGTTTCGTTTGGAGCGCGCGTCACGCTGCGGCTTTCCGGCGGCCAGACCCAAACGATCGAAGTCGTCGGGGATGATGAAGTGGATCCCGCGCGCGGGAAGATTGGCCGGCGCTCGCCGCTCTCCGAAGCGATTTTCGGTTTACCGATTGGAGCGACGGCGGTCTGGCATCGTCCTGCCGGCGATGTTGGTGTCACGATCGAGCGCATCGACGCCCTTCCCTAAAAAATCGAGCGTCAGGGCGTCGGCATGAATGTCGCGACGGCCGCCGAGTATGCCGAACGGTACGCACTGCATGCCCTCGTCATTACCCGCGGCGCCGACGTCGTGTTCGAACGCTATGGCCCCGATCACGGACCTAGCGTTCCGCACGCGCTCTACAGTGGAACCAAGAGCTTTTGGGGCGTTTTGGCAGTCGCGGCACAAGAAGACGGCTTGCTTTCGCTCGACGAACCCGTATCGCAAACGATTCCGCAATGGAAGGATGACACTCGCAAAGCGCGCGTCACCTTGCGTCAACTGCTTGCGCTCACCAGCGGTATCGGTTTTGGCGGGCTCGGCTCCGCCGTTCCGATGTATGCTCGCGCGCTGGACAGTGATATCAAGAACGAACCCGGCGAAGTCTTTACCTACGGCGGAATTCCCCTACAGGTCTTCGGCGCGGTTCTGGACCGGAAGCTCGCCGCCCGCAAGCTAACGCCGCACGCCTATCTGCAGGAACGCATTTTGGGCCGCATCGGCCTGCGCGTTGCAACTTGGCGCAAGCTCAAAGACGGAACCCACCCGCTGTCGACTGGCGCCGCGGTCGCGCCGCTCGAATGGTTGAAGTTCGGACGGCTCATTGTGGACCGTGGGCGTCACGCTGGCCGAACGGTCGTCGTCGAAGCGGCGCTGGCTACGTGCTTCGCCGGTTCGAGCTCCAATGCCAGATACGGGCTCGGGTGGTGGCTGCGCCCGCTCGGCGCACCATCCGACATCGTCTACGCCAGCGGTTCAGGCGGCCAAGGATTATACGTGATCCCGTCACTCGACACGGTCATCGTTCACTTTGGCGGCAGCGCATCGTTTCGGCATGAATCTTTTTTGCGGCGCCTATTGCCCCAGACGGATCGCGCGCAACGCAAGACCGCGCTGCGCTGAGGTCGAACGATCGCGCGCATGCGCAAGCACATTATCGCGATGGGCGGCGGCGTCCTTTTGCCGGACACTGGGAACACGAAGCTCGAGGGCTACGTTTTAAAGACTGCCGATCGCACGCGCCCACGCGTGCTGTTCGTATCCACCGCGAGCGGCGATGATGTCAACTACCTAATCCGATTTTATGAAACCTACGGCAAATTGGAGTGCGACCCGTCGCATCTGTTATTTTTCAAACGCACGCCGCCCGATCTAGCGGCGCTCGTGCTAGCCCAACACGTCATTCATGTCGGCGGCGGCAACACGCGAAGTATGCTGGCGGTCTGGCGTGAGTGGGGGTTCGACCGCATCCTGCGGGAGGCGTACGAGCGGGGAATTGTGCTGTGCGGTTCCAGCGCCGGATCGATTTGCTGGTTTCAGGAAGGCGTGACCGACTCGGTCGCCGGCGAACTCGGCGGTATACGTGCGCTTGGATTCTTACCAGGCAGCCATTGTCCGCATTACAATGGCGAGAAAGATCGGCGGTCGGTGTATCAGCGACTGGTGGCCGAAGGGGCGCTTGCGCCGGGTTACGCCGCCGACGACGGTGTGGCGCTTCATTTCGTCGATGGAGCGCTGCACGCGGTTTTGAGCGCCCGCCCCGAGGCGCGCGCGTACCTGGTCCAAAAAGCCGGTGCGCGAGCGGCTGCCCCTCTGCAAGACAAGGCGCACGAGGAGACGCTTAGCGTCACCCTGTTGTAGTTAGGAAGTCGGTCGAATGAAGATGGGCGTTGTGGTCGGTGCGCGGCTGCCGCCGGGCGGTTCGATCGAGACGGCCACCGCTCCAACCTGGGCAGCCGCCACCGGGATTGCGATCAGCGCTGCTCCGTTCGCACCGGGGATGAACGTGATGCTCGGCGCCGGCGTTGATTTCCCGGGGGCAATCGTCCACACTTGGAACACTTTACCGACCGGCAATGGCGGCAATTCGCGTAAGGCGAGATACAGCCGGTCCTTGCGGCGGATCACTTCGCCGCCCTTCACCGCGAAGTGCTGCGAATCGCGAGCGAACAAGTCGGTTAGCTCGCTGCGCGCTTCGTCGATCTCCTTGTCGCGAGCGGTGATGTCATGTTGTAAGACTGCTATGCGCTCTAAGTTGGCGGCGTTGTCGGACCGGAACGTGCTGTCGGCGCGCCACGTATTGAAGGCAAAGGCTAACGCTGCAGCCGCGGCCAGATAGCCGACCGAGGTGGCAAACCAACGGCGGCGTGAGCGTTGCGCGGGCACCATCGTCGTCAACCCGTTGGGTGCGATGCTGACTTCGGGCGAAGCGGAAGCGGTCGCCGGCGACTCCGCGGTTTGGATAGCTCGCAGCAAACGGGATTTCATGCGCGCGCTAATAGCCGGGTCGAGCTGAGTAGCTTCGGCTGCGTAACCGACCATGTCGGCGACCGGTCGCAATTCATCAAACTCAGTGCGGCACTTATCGCATTCGGCGAGGTGTGCGCGCACGGCTTCCGTCTCCGGCACCGAGAGCGAACCGAGGGCGAGCGAAGCCACAGAACCGCGCCACAAATCGTGCATCATGCCGGCGTTCAATCCTCTAGGAGCACGCGCAATTTTCTCAGGCCCATACGAATGCGCGTTTTCACGGTGCCGAGTGGCGCCTTGGTGCGTTCGGCGATCTGCTCGTGGGTAATGCCGCCAAAGAATCCCAGTTCGATCGCAGTCCGCTGCTCGCTCGGGATGTTCCCCAGCGCAGAGCGCACCCGCTCGGCGTCAAGGTGGGCGAACACGGTGTCGTCGAGCGCACGGTCAATCGGCATGTCGCCCGGCAGCTCGTCTTCGGACCGTTGCGAGCGGCTCCGCAGGGCATCGAGCGCGCGATTGCGAGCGACGCGCGAAATCCAGGCGCCGAAGTTGCCGGTCCGATACGCGTCGGGCGAGCTCCAAAGCTTGAGAAAGACCGTCTGCGTGAGGTCCTCGGCGCCGGCTCCATCGGCGAGGATCCGATAGGCGATGCCGTACACCAACTTGTGGTATCGGTTGTAAACCTCTTCAAAAGCGCCGGCGTCGCGCTCTTGAACGCGTGCAAGCAGACGGTCGACATCCTCCACTCCTTTGCGGTTCGCCCCGTGCCGCGGTGCCCCTCGCTAGTCTAGAACGTTGACGAGGCTCGTGCGGATGGGGTGCGAGCAGCCGAGGGAAGCGCGCCCCATCGGGGGGCGCCGACCCGACGGTTGCCGATTGCCTGGGCAGCGGGACTCGCGGGTGCGGCGGGTGATGGTGACATCCGCTGTGTCCGACGGCGGAGAAGAATGCGCTGATGGTGCTGCACAGCCGCGTTGCCGAAAATGATTACTTGCGCCTCAGACGATCGATCGGAGGCATGCGCCGCTCGAAACAAAACCATGCGCATGATGGAGGCGAATATCTCTGCCGCATGGGAGCGCCTGCGTGCGGCCCGATCCGTTTGCGTTCTCACCGGCTCGGGGATCTCGGCCGAAAGCGGCCTGCCGACGTTTCGTGGAATTGGCGGGTTGTGGCGAAGCCACCGGGTCGAAGATCTGGCGTCGCCCGAGGGCTTTGCACGCGACCCCAAGCTCGTCTGGAGTTGGTACCACGAGCGGCGAGCCGCCCATCGCGCTGCCCTTCCCAATGCCGCCCATCGTGCGCTCGCTCAACTCGAAGATCGAATCCCCGATTTTACGCTTGCAACCCAAAACGTCGACTCACTGCACATGCGGGCCGGTTCGCGGTCGGTGCTCGAATTGCACGGCCATTTGCGCGAAGCGCGATGCACGGGTTGTGACGAACGCCGCTCTCTCGAAGACGGGCTGCCGTTCGCTGCCATCGATCATCATTGCGGCGGGCGGTTTCGACCCGATATCGTGTGGTTCGGTGAAGCGCTGCCGACCGTGCCTTGGGATCGCGCAATCAGGGCGGCACAACGGGCCGAGGTGGTGCTCATCGTGGGCACATCCGGCCTGGTGAATCCGGCCGCGGCACTCTGCACGCACTATGCACCTCAGGCCTACAAGATCGAGGTCAACCTCGAAGCGACCGCGATCACGCCGGCCGTCGACCTTTCGCTCCTAGGGAGCGCAACGGACCTCGTGCCGCGCCTCTGCAATTCTGCGGCGCCCGCGGCTCGAGTGGTCCCTTAGCGTCGGTCCTTGTCTTTAGCGCACCCCACGGCTACGGCCGGCCAAATGAGGAAGAAGGGGCGCCGAAGCTGCTCAATGCTGGTGCTCACGCGACGTGTAAGGCGCAGACGATCGTCGATGCTCCCGAATGTGCTCCGATCCAAACGGCGGGAGCTGGTCAGAAGCAGCCAGCCGTTACGCTCGCAAAGTGCAGCCGAGCTTAGCTCGCAGCTACGGCACTCGTGCATCGAGTTCCGGCCGCATCACCACGCTCTCTTGTGCGGTAGGCTCATTGCGCACTCCGACAAAGACGGCGGGTGCCGTTTCATTGCGGTTCACCGCGACGTGCGGCACATTGGCGGGGATGAACAAGTAGTCCCCGGGGTAAGCGACGTCTCGATGTTCAAGCTGCTCGCCCGTCCATAACTCCACTTCGCCACCGCTTAAGTAGTAAAACGCAGACTCGTGGTTAAGGATGAATGTGTGCCTTCGTTCTTTCTCCCGGTGGCAGGGTCACTACGCCCAAGAATAGGACCTTTGACGCGGCAGTCTCCGCACTGATTTCTGGCGCGTAGACCGTCCCTTGCTCGCTTCGGTAGGATTGCGATCCGCGAACCACTCGTCCAACGTTGATCTCAGTCGTGGGCTTCATTCTGGGACCTCCTTTTCAAGAAACCGAAGGAGCGTTTCTCAACAACGGCAGCGAGCGATAAGAAAAGGATGGCGCAGTCCGTGTCGGGAGCGATCCTTTTGCACGGTTCCCGTCTTTGAGATCGCGCGTCTACAATCGGCCAAATGATGGTGTGCACGCGGTCGAGGTCGCTAGCGCTCAGCTTGCCAAAGGCCAAACATCGCGCCCGTCGGATCCACGATGATGCTCAGTTGCCCCATGTCCCCCATCTTGGTGACATCGCGCATGACTTTTGCCCCCAGCGATTTCGCTTTATCGGTGGCGGTCCGGATATCGTCGACGTTCACATATGGAAGCCAACCCGAGGGAGCGCCGGGCATCGGCTGCTCGAGCATTCCGCCGCCAGTGCCTTCGCCAACGTCGATCATCGTATAGGTTCCGCCGGCGGCGCTAGGCAGCGGCATATCCTCAAGGTTCCATCCGAACAATTTTCCGTAAAAAGCTTTCGCTTTTGGTAGATCGGTCGTTGCGAGTTCCACATGGACAAACGGATTTGGCATGTATGTTCCTTGTTGCGGTGCGGGGGCGTACCCTTCGGGTAGCGCCGCGGGCACCCCTCGGACACCTCTCGAGCACGGGTATGCCAGCCGCCAGGCAAGTCTTCGCGGCGGTTCCAATAGGATACAACGTGGGCGCTTGGCACATCCGGCTTCGGCAGGGCGACATAACGACCGTCGAAGCCGATGCGATCGTCAACGCGGCCAATGCCGCGCTCGCCGGTGGCGGTGGAGTCGATGGCGCAATCCATCGCGCCGGGGGTCCGTCGATCCTGGCCGAATGCCGGCGCATCGGCGGCTGCCCGACCGGCAGCGCCGTCATCACCGGCGCGGGAATGCTGCCGGCGCGTTACGTGATCCACGCGGTCGCACCTCGCTATCGCGCAACCGTAGACGATGCGCGCTTGCTGCGGAGTGCCTACGATCGCGCGCTCGAACTCGCGCGTGGACGAGCGCTCACCAGCATCGCTTTTCCGTCGCTGGGAACCGGAGCCTATGGCTACCCGGTCGCCGAGGCTGCCCCAATCGCCGTCGATGCGGTGAACCAACATCTGTACGCGGGAACAACCCTTACCGAAGTCATCTTCGTGGTGTTCAGCGCGAGCGATCGCGTGATCTACCACGACAGCTTGCGGGCACGCGGGCTATGTTCGAAATGAAACTCAGTCTCGGTGTCCTAGCCGGCGTGGTAGGCTCAACGGCAAGAACGGGCTGGTTATCGACTGATGGTTACGGTGCGGTTGGAGCAGAGACGCTGGCGGGGACCGGCGCAGTCGTATTGAACCGCGTGACGTTGCGTGCGATGATCGCGCCGCAGACAATGGCGACGGTGAGGTAGCCGGTCGCAGCCAGCGGTTCGGCGAGCACGAGCTTTCCAATGCCGAAAAGCGTGCCGTACACGAGGCCGCAGCCGGCGAGCCAGTCGATCGCACCGACCCCGAGCGGCTCCGGCGCCTGGCCGGGTTGCGCGCGAGCGGGAATTGAACCCCAGCCCAGAGCACTAGGCCGAACGCGTTCGTAGAAGCGGACGAGCGTCGCGTCGGGTTCGGGTTTGGTCAAGAACGTCACGCTCAGCCAAACCGCGGTCGTCGCTGCCACCGTGACGAGCAATTGCTTTGCGGTTGCGCTAGGATCGCCATTGAAGGCGTGTTGGTACAGCAGTGCATTCGAGACGATCGCCGACGTGATGAGCGCCGAAATTTCGCTCCAGGCGTTCACGCGCCACCAGAACCACCGCAAGATCATAACGAGCCCAACGCCGGCCGTTAAGCCCAAAAGGTAGATCCAGGCGTCGCCGACGCTCTTCATCAAGCCGGAAACTCCGAGGGCCAGCGCCATGACCACCAGCGTCATGAGGCGCGAGATCAACACATAATGCGCGTCGCTGCCGGTGGGGCGAAGGAAGCGGCGATAGATGTCGTTGGTCAGGTACGATGCGCCGAGGTTGAGGTGCGTGCCGATCGTCGACATATAGGCCGCCAGGAAGCCCGCCATCATCAGGCCGCGTAACCACGCCGGGAGATAATCGATCATCGCTTGCACGTAACCAAGCTCGGGATCGATCTTTCCGTCAGTACCCGCGACACCGCTGGGGTACAGAACCAGAACGCTCAGCGCCACCAGGATCCATGGCCACGGCCGCAGCGCATAGTGCGCCACGTTGAAGAACAGGGTTGCAAGCAGCGAGTCCGTCTCGCTGCGCGCGCTAAAGATGCGCTGGGCGATGTAGCCGCCGCCGCCAGGCTCGGCCCCGGGATACGACGACGCCCACCATTGCACGGCGATGTATGTCGCAAACGTGAACAGTGGAAGCCATGCTTCATTCGACGTCGGGAAGAACGCCAAGATCGAGCCGTGCGCGCCGATTTTGTGAGCGGCGTCGAGTGCGGCAAGTTTTGCCTGCAGCGAAGGAATGCCGCCGACGGCGGCGACCGCCGCGACCGCCAACACGATTGCCATCGACATCTTCACGATGAACTGCAGCAGATCGGTAACGAGCACGCCCCACAGCCCCCCGATCGTTACATAGATACCGGTGAAGACTAAGCAGAACGCCAGCGCTTCCCACTTCGGGACGTGGAGGGTCAGACTCAGAATCTTGGCCATTGCCAGATTGACCCAGCCCATGATGATCGTGTTAATCACGACGCCCTGAAAGATCGCGCGGACCAGACGTAGGGTGGCTGCGGGCAGACCGCTATAGCGCAGCTCGATGAATTCGACGTCCGTTAGAACGCCCGAACGACGCCACAGTTTTGCAAAGAAGAATACGGTCAAAATTCCGGACATCACCGCGCTCCACCAGACCCAATTGCCGGCGATGCCGTGTTGGGTGACAAAGCCGGTTACCGCCAACGGCGTGTCAACGGCGAAGGTCGTCGCGACCATCGAAGTCCCCGCCAGCCACCACGGCACGTTGCGGCCCGACAAAAAGAATTCGCCCAAATTGCGGCTGGTCCGGCGGGCGTAGTAGATGCCGATGCCAAGATTGACGGCGAAGAACGCGACGATGACGGCGTAGTCCGCGGCGCTCAGCTTCATTGGAGCCGCCTTTGGCGGGCGCCGGTGGGAATCCCGCGTTGCCGGCAAGCATCCGCATCGCTGGCGACTAAGACGTCAGCATGTCGAAGCCACGCTTGAAAAGCGCGCAAGGTGCGCGCGTCGTTATGGATCGCCGGTCGGTGCTGATGTTCGGGTCGAACAATTATCTAGGCTTGGCGAACCATCCATGGGTGATCGAACGCGCGACGCGGGCACTCGAAACCTACGGCGCCGGCACCTGCATGAACCCGCCGCTGGCGTCGACGCCGCTCCACGACGAGCTCGGCATCGCGCTGGCGGCGTTCTTGGGTACCGAGACGGCGATCGTCTACAGCTCCTGCACGGCTGCGAATTGCGCGGCGATCCCCGTGCTGGCGCGCGATGGTGCGATCTTCAGCGACCGGCTCAACCACGCAAGCATCATCGATGCGTGCGTCCTCAGCAAACGACCGACGCACGTCTACGCGCACAACGATCCGGCGGATCTCGTTCGCGCGCTGGGGGCCGTCGATACTGCGGGGCCCAAAGTCGTTGTGACCGATGGCGTATTCAGCATGGAAGGGACGATCGCTGACCTTCCCGCGATTGCGGCGGCCAGCCAACGGACTTCAGCGACCCTGATCATCGACGATTCGCACGGCTTCGGAACGCTCGGGCCGGGCGGCCGGGGGACGGCCGAACATCACGGTTTCGCTCACCACGATTTTCTCATCACGGGCTCGTGCTCGAAAGCGCTCGGCTCAAGCGGCGGCTTTCTGGCGGGGCCGCGCGCGTTGGTGGCGACGGTCGAGCAAGATGCGCGTTTTTCGATCTTCACGATGGGTCTCGCGCCCGTCAGCGCGGCCGCGGTTCTCGGGGCACTTGAAACCATTGGAAAAACGCCTCAAATCGTATCGGCGTTGCAAACCAACGTGCGGCGGCTCGACGCTGGTTTGCAGCACATGGGGTATCGTACGAGCTGGCACGGCGCCGGCCTCATCGCGCTGTTGGTCGGCGATCACGAGCGCGCAGACGCCTTACACCGCGACCTGCTCGAGCATGGAGTCTTCAGCCCGGCAATCGGCTATCCACTCGTCGCGCGGGGTCAGGCGCGGCTGCGTATCCAGCCCTCAGCTGCCCACTCAACGGCCGACATCGATGAAGCTTTGGAGGCTTTCCGAAGCGCGGGCGGGCGCCACAGTATGCTCGCGTAGATAGCTAGGGTAAGCAAGTAAGGTCCGCGGCTTGACTAGGCCTTTACATATCGGCGGCCGAACACTCTTAAAACCCCCTAAATTCGGGTGTTCGTGATCACGAATTTAAGGGTAGATTAGATTCACAGAGTCCTTCAAACAAGGGTGAGCAAGTGTTCAGAACCGCCGGACCGGTATCCGGCGGTTCTTTTATTCGGCGGCTAACCGGAAGGCGATGGAGGCGCAGATGGCGTGGGTGCCGGCAGCGGCGTTGCCGGGAAGCCGGCGGCGCTGCGGGCGGCCAGTGCCCCGAATCGGGCCTGCTGTAAAGCGACCTTTTCGCGATCGTAAGGTAGCGCGGCCGCGACGATGTTCGCGATTTTCGCTTCCAGCGGCAGCGTGCTTCCGACGTCCTTCGGATAGTGCGCGTTGCTGAGGAAGATCACCGCCGTTCCCAGCGCTGGATCGATCCACAGACTCGTTCCCGACGAACCGGTGTGGCCGAAACCGCCGCGCGGCAATAAATCGCCGCGATTGCCGGAGAAACCGCTGTCGACGTCCCAGCCCAGGCCGCGGACATCACCGCCTCCAACGTAGTGCGGCTCGCGCATCGCTTCGAGCGTCGCCTGGGCGAACGGACTCGCCGCGTGCAGGCCCCCTTCGAAGCTCAGCAGCAGACCGTGCGCAAAGGCGGCGATGTCGTCGGCGGTCGCTAGCATTCCGGCGTGCCCGTTGACGCCGGGAACCGTGCCGAACGCATCGCGCAGGCGTTGCTCGGTTTGGTTTTCGATCTGGGGCGCCAGCCGCGTTTTGCGAGCAGCGTCGATCGTCGTATCGAACGTCGCGTCGTGCATCCCGAGCGGTCCGAACAGCTCACGCCGAACGTAGGTCTCAAACGGCGCGTGCGCGACGCGGGCCACGATCTCCGCGAGCACGATAAAGCCGATATTGCTGTATTGGAATCCGGTTCCCGGCGCGAAGTCTAGTTTGCGGCCATAGGTATGCGCCAGGATTGTCACGCGATCGGCGTTGTAATCATCGCGCTCGAACGCCGGCGGCAGGCCGCTGGTATGCAAGAGAAGCTGTTCGATCGTCACGCGGCCCTTCTGGTGCTGCGCGAACTCCGGGATGTATGCTCCGACCCGATCGCGTAGTCGCAGTTGGCCGCGCTGGACGAGCAACATGATCGCCGACGTCGTGGCAATGCCTTTGGTGAGGCTGGCAATTTCATAGATCGTCGTCAGGTCATTGGCAATCGCGTGTGGTTCGAGTGTCCGAACGCCGTATGCCTTGCGCAGCGCGATGTGGCCGTGCGGCGGGGCGATGACGATGATTTGCGCTCCGGGGATCGTCCCTGCGCTAACGGCGTTCGCAACGAGCCGGTCGATGGCTGCGACCGCCTGAGCGTCCAGCATCGTGCCGGCCGCAGGTGGCGCAGCGGGTGCGTCGGCGCGCCCAAGCGAGCCGATCATAATGCCGCAAAGCAGCGCGCGCAGGAGCGAACGGCGCATGAGCATGTACGTCAATCTACGCCTTGGGCCGGCGGATGCCCGCCCAGGGGGACCGGCCCGCGGGTGGCGGAAGGTCGCGGCGTGAGGGGTTCGCGCTTTTTTTGGATTGCGGCGCTGGCTGGCTCGACCGTCCTCAACGCCCATGCCGCCGTCGCCGCGACGCCCCACCTGGTTCCACGTCCAGCGCAGATCGATGTCGACGCCGGTTGTCGCGGACCGTCGCTCGGCCGGGGAGTGACGGCGCCAGCTGGACTCGAAGCCGCGGCGCGGGAAATCGTCGACGAACGCTGGCGTGCGCTCGGCATACCGACCTTGATCACTGCCGAACCAGCTCGTTTGGGGCGCACAAGTTTGCGCTCCAACCTGTCAATCACCATCGCCCATCGAGAATCCGCGCCGCAAGGCTATCGGTTAACGGTGGACGCGCATGTGATTCGCATCGAGTCCGCCGACGATGCCGGGACATTTTACGCATTAACCACCTTGGCGCAACTTCCCCAGCACATGCCCGACGGCTATCGGCTGCCGTGCGTGCACATCGCCGATGCGCCGGCGCTGCGCTGGCGCATCCTCGCCGACGACATCTCGCGCGGTCCGCTGCCGACGATGCGTTATTTCAAAGAGCGGATTCGGACCATCGCCGCCTTCAAGATGAACGGCTACTCGCCCAACATGGAACATGTTTTCGTCGATCTCAATCATCCGCTGCCAGCGCCGCTCGACGGCCTAACGGCCGGCGAGCTGCGCGAACTCGACGCGTATGCTCGCCGCTTTCACATAGCCCTGATTCCTGAACAGCAGACGTTCGCCCATATGCACAACACGCTGCGCTGGGAGCGGTATGCGCCGCTGGCGGAATTACCGCACGGGTATTTGCTGTCGCCGGCACAACCCGGCAGCGTCACCTACATTCGCGACCTGATCCGCGACGAGTTTGCGGCGKTTCCCAAGCCGCCGTTTTTCCATATCGGCTCGGATGAGCCGTCCGATCTCGGGCGCGGCCAAACCAAGGCGCTGGTGGACAGCGAAGGCGAAGGACCAGTGTACGTCCGGCACGTCGTCGATACCGCGAAGCTGGTCCAAACGCTCGGCGCGCGGCCGATGCTGTGGGACGACGCGCTCGCGCGGCATCCCGAACTGTTCGCGCAGCTGCCGAAGTCCTTGGTGTTCATCAACTGGCACTACGGCAATGAGTCGACCTTCGTGCCGTACATCAAGCGGATCGCCGCTGGGGGCTTCGAGCAGATGGTCTCGCCGGGGGCGAATAACTGGGACGAGATCTTCCCCGACCTCGATCGCGCGCTTGCGAACGAAGATCGCTTCATCACTGAGGGTAAAGCGGCTGGCGTGCTCGGGCTGTATCAAACCGTGTGGCACGACGACGGTGAGACGCTGTTCGAGGCGACCTGGTATCCCGTGTTGTACGCTGCGGCTAGCGCGTGGGAACGGGTGCCGGTCGAGCGATCGCGGTTCGCGGCTGACTTTCCGGCGACGTTTTTCGGGGTCGATGATCCACGCTACGCCGCCGACATCGCCCAACTCGCAAGCGCTCGAACGCTCCTGCGGCCTTCGGGCGAGGGCGATTCGAGTGACGCACTGTTCTGGGCCGACCCGTTCGAACCGCGACTGCTCGCCCGCATCCAGGCGCGCGTCGATCTGGCCGCCGTGCGCCGGGCAGCGGAATCTGCGATCGAACATCTTCGTCTGGCACCGGATCCACCGCTGCATGCCAATGCCGCCCGCGTCATGCACTTGGCAGCGCGGCGCTACGACCTGTTGGCCCGCAACTTCCAAATCGCCAAGGAAGCGCGCGACTACTACGACGACGGGCGCGCCAACGCCGACGGCAAGCACGATAACTTCGTCTATCGCGGGCTCTTCATCTCGAGATACCTGCTCTGGGAACAGCGGGATGCATTCCTCGAGCTCGAGCCGCTGGTGCGTGCCGCATGGACGTATGAGAATCGCAGCTCCCACGGGCTCAGTGTGTTCGAACGTTACCATGCGGCGGCGCAAACCGCTATCGCTCGCGCCGACCGGATCCGAGCGGCAACCTATGAGGGTTACGTGCAGCAGCGCACGTTGCCGACGTTCGACGAAGCGCTCGGCCTGGTACCGCTCGCGAAATGACCGGCCTCTTGATGCTGGTGGTCTTCGCGCTGTTCGCCGCTCTGATGTACGCGCGGGTCATGCCGGCGCTGCTGGCGGTGCCGCTGATGGCGCTGGCAATTACCGGGCTCGCCGGCGCCGGACCCGCAGATCTGACGGCGGTCGTCGTCGACGGGACGGTCAGGCTCGCACCGGTCTTCGTGACGGTGATCTTTGGTGCGTTGTTGAGCCGGGTGACGATCGCCACCGGGATCGCCGAGACGATCGTCAATTATGCGGCCGAATTCGGCGGCGACCGGCCGATCGTGCTCGCGTTGACGATGGCTGCGGTCGTCGCTGGATTATTCGTCGCACTGACCGGCCTCGGAGCGATCATCATGGTCGGATCGGTCGTGCTGCCGATCATGATGACGGTCGGCGTTCCGCGGCGCATCGCAGCGACGGTGTTTTTGCTGGCATACGCGCTGGGTTACATCTTCAACATCTCGCTGTGGACGTTTTACACCAAGACGTTCGGTGTCGAGCGGGCCCAACTGCAAAGCTACGGGTTTCTACTGGCAGCGATCGATGCGGTCGTGCTTGTCGCCTTCATCGTCGCGCAATTCCGCCGGAACCGGGGTTATGCGACGTGGGCGGTAGCGGCCGAAGAGCCGGTCGCGCGCCGCCGCGCGCCGCCGTGGGCGCTGATCACGCCGGTCCTTCCGATCGGGCTGTTTTTTTTCATCGGAATGAATCCGATTCTGGCATTCGCGCTGTCGGCGCTGTACGGTGCGCTCGCGACGCGGCCGCGCGATGCGATTGCGACGATCGTAGCTGCGGCCATCCGCGGGGTCGAGGATGTGGCACCGGCGGTGTTGCTGTTCATGGGAATCGGAATGCTGCTGGTCGCGACCGCGCAGCCGCAGGTCAAAGCCGCGCTCGAACCCATCGTCACGACGATTGCGCCCCGCAGTTGGTTGGCGTATGTGATGCTGTTCGGGCTGTTCAGCCCGCTGGCGATCTATCGTGGACCACTCAATCCATTCGGCGTCGGCATCGCAGTGTTTACGGTCCTGGCGGGGCTGCATATCTTGCCGGCACTGACGCTGGTCGCAGCGGTGATGGCGGTCGTCCAGGTACAGAATGTGTGCGATCCGACGAATACCCATAATGTATGGGTCGCAAATTTCACCGGCGTGCGGCCGCTTGAGATTACGAAGCTGACCTTGCCGTTCCAAGTAGCCGTCGCTACCGCCGGCACGCTAGCGGTTGTGCTCTTCGGTGGCGGCTTATTCGGAACGCGCGCATTTGCGCTCGCTGCGCCGCTGGAGCACGCGTCGGCGGCAACCTTGGTTCCAAGCGGCTTGTTCGCCCCGCCCGGCGCCGCGCATACCGTTGCGGTGACCGACGATGGACGCCAACAGTCGCGTGTCGCGACGGCCATGATCCGCCGCCAGATCGCCCGCGGGTGGGCGGGCTTTCGGGTCGTCGACGCCAACGGCGATCCGGCAGCGAGCGATTGCAGCCGCAAACCGTTCGTCGCCGTTCTCCAGATCAAGACGACCGACTTTCGGACTTCGAGCGGCGAATCGGTCGACATCGGACTCGAACTTGCGGACTGCGCGGGCTGGCCGGTCGACCAGTGGCACATCGTCCGCGAGTTCACGACCGCCGCGGCGCCGACGCCCGAAGTGGAAGCCGGCGCATTGGCAGCGCTGTTTCGGTTGCGGACCTGGATGCATGAACAGCCGCAGCTAGCGGACGCCCTGTTCGCGCGGGGGCTCGCATACGACGAGCGCGCCAGCGGCCCGACGTACTTCTTCACCTTGTTCAAAACCAACGACGGTCAGATGCGGGCGTACGTGCGGCCCGGCGGCCCGGCATGGGTCGCGGGCTTGCGCACCGACGACATCGTTGTCAAATTGGACGGAAAATTCTGGTGGGAATACGGGACGTTCCAAACGCAGCGCCGCGCCTACGATGGACTCCCACATACGTTCGTCGTATCGACGGGTGTGAATGGCCCGCAACGTCCGGTGGCCCTCGGCGCGCCGTATCCTTGAGCCGGCGCAGAGCACCGGCTAGCAGGCTCGCCCCCGCACTGACCGCGGAGTTACAGCGGCTGGTCCAGGTGAACCGCCCAAAGGTGCGCGGCATCGCGATCGCGCGTGGCGACGATATGCTGTTCGAAGAATATTTTCAAGGTTTCGATCGCACGAGTTACCACCGAATCAATTCGATCACCAAGAGCGTCGTTTCGGCGCTGGTGGGCATTGCACTCGAGCGTAACCTGCTTGCGCTCGAAGATCCGGTAACGAAGTTCTTCCAGCCCGAAGTCAAGCTGGTTACCGACGTGCGGCTGCATGCGATTACGGTCCGTCACCTGCTGATGATGACGAGCGGCTTTCAGCGCCACATTCTGGGCGGTTACATCCGGTCGCTCGATCCCTTTGGCCAGCTCTTGCGGCGCCAGATCGCCCGCCCGCCGGGCACGATTTTTCGTTACGACAACGCGGACGCTGACCTGCTGGCTGGGCTGCTCGAACGCGCCGTCAGCGAACCGCTGGCCGCGTTTGCGCAACGGGTGTTGTTCGAGCCGCTCGGTATTTGGCGCGAACTGCCGGTCCGCTTTTGGTTGCGGCTGGCGGCCGGCCGGCACAGTTTCACGCCATGGTGTTCGTGGGACGAGCGGCTGGGAACGCTGTGGAAGACCAACGCCGCCGGCGGATACAAGGGCGCCTATGGCCTGCACATGACCGTTCGAGAACTCCTCGCTTTCGGTCGCCTGTACGAGCAAACGGGATGCTGGAATGGCCGTCAACTGATTCCCGCGTCATATGTGGCGGCGTCGCTCACAGTGCACAGCGGGGGCGGGTATCCGATGTATTGTCCCTACGGGTATTTGTGGTGGCTCGATCTGGCGGATTCCGCGCCGGCATTCTTTGCCAGCGGCTTCGGCGGCCAAATGGTTTACGTGATCCCAGCATCGAGGATCGTGATCGTCGTCGTCGCCGCCTCGAATCTCGCTGACTGCCGGCCGTCGTTACTCCTTTGCCGAACGGTCGCAACTGCAGTAGACATCGCAGCCTGATGTCGGCGCTGCGGGTCGGTATTGATGTTGGGGGTACTTTTACCGACGTCGTCGCGATCGATGCGGCGAGTCGGGCGATCGTTGCGCGAGTCAAAGTGCCGACGACGCACGCTGCAACCGAAGGTGTGGCGGCGGGCATCGTCGCCGGTCTGGCGCGAGTGCTGGGCGCGCCCGGCATTACTTCCGAAGGCATCGCATTCCTCGCGCACTCGACGACGCAAGCGACGAATGCGCTGCTCGAAGGCGACGTGGCGCGCGTCGGCGTCGTGGGACTGATCGATCGCGCCGGGGCGATCGCGCGCAGTCAACTCCGCGTACCGCCGATTCGGCTCGCCGCCCGCGCCGTGCTTGCGCCCGAGACGGTATTCGCGCCACTCGACGGCGAGGCGGCGCAGCGGTCCGCGGTCGATGCGCTCGTGGCACGCGGCGTCGAGGCGATTGCCGTCAGCGCGCCGTTCGGCGTCGACCGGCCGGTGAGTGAATCGCGGATCGTCGATTATGTGCACGAGCGTGGCCTGCCGGCGACCTGCGGCCACGACGTCTCCTCGATGTACGGCTTACGGGCGCGAACGCGCACTGCGATCCTAAACGCCGCGATCCTGCCGACGATGATGCGCACATCGCAGATGACCGCCGACGCCGCCGCGCGCGCCGGCATTACGGTGCCGCTGATGATTATGCGCAGCGACGGCGGAGTGATGGACGTGCGCGAGGTTGCCCGCCGGCCAATTTTGACGATGTTATCGGGCCCGGCGGCCGGGATCGCCGGCGCGCTTTTGCACGAGAACGTGACCGACGGCATCTTCATCGAAGTCGGCGGCACGAGCGCGGACTGCTCGGTGATTCGTCGCGGCCTACCGCAAATGCGCCCCGCCCGCGTCGGTGGCCACCGCACGATGCTCCGAACGCTCGACGTGCGGACGCTCGGCATAGCCGGCGGAAGCCTCGTGCGAATCGACCCGTCCGCCACCTCAATCGCCGGACTGCGGGACGTCGGACCGCGTTCGGCGCACATCGCCGGTCTTCAGTATGCGACCTTCACGGCGCCCGCGGCACTGCGCGATGCTCGAGTCATCTTCGTGCGGCCGCAAAGCGGCGATGCCGAGGATCACGTTGCACTCGAGCTAACCAACGGTGCGCGATGTGGGCTGACACCTACCTGCGCCGCTAATCTGCTCGGATACGTTCCCGAGACAGCGTTTGCCCACGGCGACCCGCACAGTGCGCGCTTGGCTTTTGCTTTGGTCGCCAGCCGGCTCGGGTGTGAACCGGAGGCGTTGGCACGCGCCGTCCTCGAGCACGCGACGGCGAAACTGAAAACGGCGATCGATGAATTGGTCGACGACTACGAGCTCGATCGGCGTACGATCGAGCTGATCGGCGGCGGTGGCGGGGCCGCGGCACTCGTCCCGTTTGCCGCCCAGCGGCTCGGAGCGACGCACCGGATCGCCCGCGATGCCGAGGTGATTTCACCCATTGGGGTTGCGCTGGCGCTCGTGCGCGACGTGGTCGAACGCACGATCGTCAATCCGACGCCCGATGACGTCGTGCGGGTTCGCCGCGAAGCGATCGAGCGCGTCGTGGCGGCCGGCGCGTCGCCCGAACTCAGCGAAGCCGTCGTCGAGATCGATCCGCGCCGCAACCTGGTTCGTGCCACCGCGTCCGGTGCAACGGCCGCGGTGGCGCACGGCGGGGACGCGCTGGAGGTTGATCTCGCGCAACGCATTGCGGCCGTCGCGCAGGCGATGCACGCCGATTCTGACGGTATGCGCGAAGTTGGGCGCACCACCGGTTTCGAGTTGTATGCCGTCGAGCGTCACAGCCGGGCGTCCGAATGGTGGTTACGATTTCTTCCGGCAACCGGTGACACGGATATCGGCATCGTCGATCGCGCCGGCGTCGTGCGCGCGATTGCGCGCCGTGCTCACGCCCGCACGACGCGGCTCAGCGAACTCGGGCGAGCCCTGCGCACCGTGCTGGATGAGATGACCGACTTCGGCGATGTGGGGCGCGCGTTACCCGACGTGCACCTCGTATACGGCAAGCGGATCGTCGATATGGGTGCGCTGGCAGATCCCGAGCAAGTCGTCGCACTTGCGCAGGAAGAGGTCCGCGGGCTTGATCCAGCCACAGCGATCGTCATCGTCGCCGCCCGGCGTGCCGCATAGTCTGTAGCGAAGGCGAGGTGGGAGCGCGCTCGGCACGGAAACGCTTAGGTTCGGTTTACGCGCCTTCGACTCGGGAGAATGACGATGAACCTGCGTGCCGCGTTTTTGTCGCTCGGTTTTTGCGCGACGGTCCTGCTCGCGATCCCCAGCAGCGCGCAATCACCCTCACCGGCTTCGCCGCCGCCGATTGTTCGGGCCGTATTGGCCAATGCGGTGCTTTCGACGGTCGTCGACGCGCCGCTGTACTACCGCCTAGCGCGCGTGGACTTGCCGGCCGGACAAACCACGACCTACAGTGGCGCGACCGGAATGGTGTACGCGCTGAGAGGCCCCCTCGCGGTGGCGATCGACGGGACGTCGAAAGTCCTACAAAGTGGCGACGGTGCATACGTTGCCGCCGGCAAGCTGGCCAGCCTGACGGCGAGCGGGCCGGAATCGGCGCGCTTTCTTCACTTTATGCTCACTTCGGAAGCCGACGTTCGAAGTGCGCTTGAGACGTCACCGGCGCAGGTCACCGAACTCTACCGAACGCTGGCGCCGCTGCCGAACCTTAAGCCGGGCGCTTACGCATTCAACCTGACGCGGGTGACTTTCCCCGCGCACATGGCGCCGAATCCTCCGCATTACCGTAGCGGTGGTGCGCTTTACTACGTGCTCGCGGGGACGGGCGCATTCACGTCAAATGGGACGACAAAGTCGCGCCCGCCTAACACGCCACACTACGAGCCCTACGGCCTCGTTCACCAATGGGGGAACCCCGGCGAAACGCCGCTCACATTCTTAGCGGCGAATATCAATCCCGACGACCGGCCCGCCGTCGTCACCGGAGACAATCCCCCGCGCTGAACGCGCGCGAAAGCTAGGGCGCCCTTAAAGGCTTCCAATGTACAGGTCGCGTTCGAAGCTCATGACGCCAGGGCGCACGTCAAACGAGAGGCCGGCTGCGCCGAAGGCGGTGCGATAATCGGCTTGCGTGAACAGGCCTACTTCGTGGCGCTCGAAATAGCGTTCGACGCCCGTCTTCGAGGCGACCAGATAGTGAAAGTCGAGAATCGCGAGGTCACGCAGCCGCTTGGACAGATTCATTCGCGCGATCTTGAGATCCGGTTCGTCGACGAACACCGAGTTCAGGCGGCCGGCGGTAAATCGATCTGGCGCGATGAATGGCTCGACGAATAGCACGCCGGCAGGCGCGAGCAGACTGCGCAGGTTGCCGACGACTCGTTGAAGATTCGCAAGCGTCCGTACATAAGCGATCGAACCAAACAAACAGACGATGATATCGCAGGCCCGTGGCCAAGCCGCATCGAGCAGATCGCAGGGTTCGATTTCCAGCTCCGGACAACACGCACGAGCCAAGACCACCATCTCGACGTCTTTGTCAAAGCCGCCGGCCTCGAACCAGCGCGCGAAATGCTGCAGGTGCGCGCCGGTACCACAGGCCGCGTCGAGCAACGTCGTACCGTTTGGGAGTAGCTCGCGAGCTAGGTTCGCGATGAGCTGCGCCTCGCGCTGGTAATTCTTACCCTGCGCCGCGTAGATCGTGTCGTAAAACCGTGCGGTCTTGGTGAACATGGTAGGTGAGTTCGCGCGCAGAGCGCGAACGACCGTTCGATGGGCGATCGGGCATACGACGTGGTGGTCGTCGGCGGCGGAAATGCCGGCTGCGCCGCCGCGCTGGCCGCCGCCCGCGGCGGAGCGCGGACGCTCTTGATCGAGCGCTACGGTTTTTTGGGCGGCACGGCGACTGCGGCGATGGTCGGCCCGTGGATGACGTTTCATTCCGCCACCGAGCGAATCGTCGGCGGCATCGCCCAAGAGATCGTCGAACGGCTTATGGCGCTTGGTGCGTCCCCGGGTCATATTCGCGACGCATCGGACTACGTGCCCACCATTACGCCGTTCGATCCCGAAGTCCACAAGGCGCTGCTGTTCGAGATGATGGCTGAAGCGCACGTGAAGCTGCTGTTGCACGCGTATTTCTTAGAGGCGTTGCGGACCGCCGACGATTCGGTCGCCGGCGTGCGGGTAGCCACGGTCGCCGGACCCCGCGATTACAGGGCACCCGTGACGATCGATGCCAGTGCCGACGCCTATGTCGCGGCGTCGGCCGGCGTCGAGGTACAACAAGGCGACGAGCGCGGCCGGGTTCAGCCGGCGAGTTTGATGTTTCGAGTCAGCCACGTCGCGCTCGAGCGCACGGCCGCCTACGTGCGCGCGCATCCGGCCGAAATGCGCACGAGTCTCGAGCCGCAACAGCGGACTGCGGAATCGCTGACCGCCGTCGCCGGCCTGCATGACCTGTGGCAGCGCGCGCAGCGCGAAGGCCGCGTGACCGTGCCGCGCGAGCTGGTGTCGTTCTTCATTTCGCCGTACCCCGACGAGGTGACGGTGAACATGACGCGCGTCGTCGACATCGATCCGCTGGATCCGGACGATCTGACCCGAGCCGAGGTCGAAGCGCGCGCGCAGGCGATGGAACTGCTCGCGTTTTTTCGGCGCGACGTGCCGGGCTTTGAAAATGCGCGCATCGCTGCCACCGCTGCCCAAATCGGCATTCGCGAATCGCGGCGGATCGTGGGCGTCTACACGCTGACGCGCGATGACGTCCTGGGCGCGCGGACATTCGAAGATGCAGTCGCCCGCAGCGCTTACCCGATCGACATCCACAATCCAGCGGGGAGCGGGACAACCACGCAGCGCTTGCCGCCCGGCGCCAGCTACGAGATCCCGTATCGATGCCTCGTGCCGAAATCCGTCGACGGATTGCTGGTCGCCGGTCGCTGCATTTCGACGACTCACGAAGCGCTGGCCTCGACGCGCTTGACGCCGACCGTCATGACGCTCGGCCAAGCGGCCGGCACCGCCGCCGTGCTCGCACTGGAAACGAAAACTGCGGTGCGCACGGTTGAGCCGCGGGAATTGCGCCGGCGCTTGGAACGCGCCGGCGTCGATCTGCGTCGACCCACGGCCGTGACGTGAGCGCCAGCCTGCAGATCCTGCTCGCGGATCTCGGCGACTGGCGCCCCGCCGGTCTACTGGCCGAGTACGATCCTAGGTCGGGAGCCGTGCGCATCAACGCGCGGGCGCACGAGCGCATCCGGATCCTGGCGGGTGAATGCGAAGCGCGCGCGTTCTTGCTGTACGCGATCGCGCACGAACTGGCCCATGCTGCCGGCTGCGACGAGCGGGCGGCGCACGCCCACGCCCAGGCCTGCACTGGTCGAGATCGCCGGGCGTTCGAAGCGATTGCAGGCTGGTGACGATCTATGCCGGCGTCGACGGGGGACAGTCGTCGACCGTTGCGGTTATTGGCGACGAACGCGGCCGCATTCTGGCGCGCGCTAGTGGTTTGCCAAGCGATCTCGTGGGCGAGCCGGCCGGGTCGTCTCGACGGGCGCGGGTCGTCGATGCGGTGTTGGCCGAGGCGCGCGCGCAGGCGCGGCTTTCGGGTGACGTCCCGTTTGCGGCCACGGTCTGTGGGTTTTCCGGTTACGACGGTCACGAACCGCCGGCGCCGGCGCCGCAGTCCCGCACAAACCGGCTGCGGGTCGTGCATGACAGCGAGATAGCGCATGCCGGCGCACTGGGCGGGGCCCCCGGAATCATCGTGATCGCGGGCACCGGCAGCGCTGCGCTTGGCATCGACGAAACCGGCAAGCGCGCCATGGTCGGTGGTTGGGGTTATCTGTTTGGAGATGAGGGCAGCGCTTTTTGGGTTGCCCGCTGGTCGCTCTCGCGCGCGATGGAAGCTGAAGATGAGGCCAGCGCGAACGACCTGAGAGATTTGGCATTGACGCATTTCGGCTTGCCGTCGCTGCGCGCGGTTCAACATGCATTCGCGACCGGTGAGCTTTCCCGCGCGCGGCTAGCCTCATTGGCGCCGGTCGTCCTTGACTCGGCGCAGGGCGCGCCAATCCGGCGGGCGGCGGTGTCGGCGCTCGGAACGCTCGCTGTACGGGCGCACGACCGGCTGTCAACAGCGCCGGCGCGCCGCGTCTCCTATGCCGGCGGATTGTTTGCCCATGGCCGCTTGGTACCGATGCTGCGCTTGCGTTTAGCGCGGCACGGATTGTGGCTCGCGCCGCCGCAACACGACCCCGCGATCGGCGCGCTATTGCTCGCCTATCGCGAAGCAGGCCTCGACGTTTCGATCGGGGAGCCGCCCGAGCGATGATCGACCCTGCGCGCACCGCGGTGCTGCTCGGCCGGTTACGCGGCGGCCTAATCGTCTCGTGCCAACCCGACACCGCCTCGGTTTTTAACACGCCCGATACGATTGCGCTGTTCGCACGGTGTGCGGAGACCAACGGTGCTTGCGCCGTGCGGATCGAAGGTGCCGAGCGGATCGCAGTGGTCCGGGCCGCTATTTCTATTCCGATCGTTGGACTCATCAAGCGACAATACGACGGCTTTGAACCCTACATTACGACGACCTTGGACGAGGTTGCAGCCATCGCAGCGGCCGGGGCGCAGATCGTCGCTTTCGATGCGACAATGCGCCGGCGAGCCGGCGGCGCAACCGTTTCGGACCTGGCGATCGCCGCGCATAACTACGGATGCCTGGCGATGGCCGACGCGGCGACGTCCGCCGGCGGGCGCGCCGCCGTCGAGTCGAACTCCGACATAGTGTCTACGACCCTCGCCGGCTATACCTTCGCCACCAAGGGGCGCTCGCTGCCGGCGCTGGACTTGGTTGCCGAGCTAACGGCGCTTCATCCGTTCGTCGTCTGCGAAGGCGGCATCGGCACCGCCGCCCAGGCGCGAGCCGCTTTTAGCGCCGGGGCAAGCGCGATCGTCGTCGGCACCGCGATCACCAACATCGACGTACTGGTCCGGCGCTTCGCCGCCGCGACGCCGCGAGCGCCGGCCAGTTAGACCCGTTGTGCCTGCGATCTTGGTCGACGGGGAACGCGTTCACCGAAAGTCTAAACACGAACTTCTCCACACCCCGTACCAACGAACCGACCCCTAGGAGTACGGATTGGCTCAAGACGCGCCGCCAACGATTCGGGTCAACGGCTTAGGCCCCGGCTTCTGGCCGTTCACGATCGCAATGACGGTTTTCAATGTCATCGTCGGCGTTGCGATTGCGATTTTGCCGGCTGACTGGATGTTGCCGGGGGCGTCTAATCGCGCCGCCGACCGCGCCCAAGAAATCGATTTTCTCTTCAAGTTCATGGCGATTCTATCAACGCCGATCTTCGTCTACGTCACCGGATACGTGTTGTATTTCGCGTGGGTGTTTCGCCGGCGGGCCGACGAGCCGGCCAACTCGGTCGGGGTCCAAGTCCACGACCACCACGGCCTTGAATTCTGGTGGACCGCGATCCCGGCATTTATGCTGTTGGCGCTGGCGGTTCTGAGCGTGCAAGTTTGGTACAAGGTGCAATTCGGGACCGGGACGCCCGCCTTCGCGATGGAAGCGATTGGCCATCAGTTCGATTACGAGTATCGCTATCCAGGCCTGCGGGGTTCGGTCTGGCACACGATGCATCTGCCGCTCGGCAAGCCGGTCCGCTTGCACATCACCTCAGCCGATGTCCTGCATTCTTGGTGGGTTCCCGAGATGCGGCTGAAAGCCGACACCGTGCCGGGACTGGTCCAGAACCTCAATTTCACGCCGACGCGCGAAGGGACGTACGATGTCGCATGCACCGAATTTTGCGGTGTGAATCACAGTAAGATGCAGGGAAAGCTGATCGTCGAATCACCCGAGAAGTTTGCGGCCTGGATCGAGACCGAGAATAAGAAGAACGTCGGCGGACCAACTGGCGGCGGCGCGCCCGCGCCAGTTCCACCCAAGCTGGTCGCCGGTAACGCCGACAAAGGCAAGTTGATGTTCGGTCAAAAGTGCGCGAGCTGCCATTCGGTTGGCCCATTCGATCAAAAGGTCATCGGCCCAGGGCTCGGCCATCTCACCAACGACCCTCAACACCCCACCCTCGTGACCGGGGAATCGCCGACACCCGGACACATCGCCGCCATCCTGAAGAACGGCTACAATGGCCCGATCGGCATGATGCCCAACCAGCAAGCCAACGGCTTAACCAACGAAGATATCGCGAATCTGGTCGCGTATCTGGTCAGTCTTAAGTAGACAGGGGACGCACGAACTAGTGGCACTAACAGCGATCGGCGGCGTTCACGACGTCCACGATCACATCCATCCTGCGCCTGAGGGGTTCATCCGGAAGTACGTTTTCTCGATCGACCACAAAGTGATCGGGTTCCAGTACTTCATCACCGGCATGCTGTTCTTTGCCATTGCGGGACTGCTCGCCGAGGCGATCCGCGTGCAGCTCCTCTCGCCCCACGGCTCGATCATGAGCAACCAGGCCTACAACGGGGTGTACACCCTGCACGGCTCGGCAATGGTGTGGATGGTGATCATCCCGCTGGTTACTGGCGCCTTCGGCAATTTCGTGATGCCACTGCAGATCGGTGCGCGCGACGTCGCGTTCCCATGGCTTAACCTGCTCAGTTTCTGGATCTTCCCGGTCGCCGGCGCCATCCTGTTTTTGTCGTTCTTGGCCGGCGCGCCCGACGCCGGCTGGACGGAATACGCACCGGTGTCGCTACAAGGGCCGCCGGGGACGACCTTATGGTGCGCCGCCATCTTTTTGATCGGCATCAGCTCAACGCTGACCGGCCTGAACTTCATGGTGACGATCGTCAAGATGCGGGCGCCCGGGATGACGTGGACGCGCATGCCGTTGTTCACTTGGGCCACCTTCGCCACCGCGTTGATCAACATGGTTGCCACCGTCGCGCTGTCGGCCGCGGTGCTGGCGCTGCTCGTCGAGCGCCTCTTCGGCGTGCCGTTCTACGATCCGGCGCGCGGCGGCAGCCCGGTTTTGTGGCAGCACATGTTCTGGTTCTACTCGCACCCGGCGGTCTACATTATGATCCTGCCGGCGTTCGGCATTATCTCCGAAGTGCTGCCGACCTTCGCCCGCAAGCCGGTGTTCGGTTACAAGATGATCGCGTTCTCATCAATGGCGATAGCGATTTTGGGGTTCATGGTTTGGGCCCACCACATGTTCACCAGCGGCATGGCGCCGTGGCTGCAGCTGCCGTTTATGATCATCACGATGATCATTGGCATACCGACCGGTGTAAAAGTCTTCTCGTGGCTGGCGACCCTGTGGGGTGGGCGCCTGCAGTTCACCACCGCGATGCTGTTCGCGATGGGATTTCTGGTCACGTTTACCTTCGGCGGCATTACGGGCGTGTTCTTAGCGTCAGTGCCGGCCGATCTGCACGAACACGGCACGTACTTCGTCGTCGCGCACTTCCACTACGTGCTATTTGGCGGCAGCGTGCTCGGCATATTCGCCGGCGTCTACTACTGGTGGCCGAAGGCGACCGGCCGGTTACTAAACGAAACGGCCGGCAAATGGCATTTCTGGCTGACCTTCATCGGCTTCAACGGGACCTTCTTACCGATGCATTGGCTGGGACTTTACGGGATGCCCCGCCGCTACGCGACGTACGAGTACTTCCAGGCGGCCTATCCATACGCCCAGTTTTGGAACGCATTTGCGACCGTCTCGTCATTCTTCATGGCCGGCGCGCTGCTGGTGTTGCTCGGGAACATGGCGTGGAGCCTGCGCTACGGCCACCGGGCAGGCATCAACCCGTGGGGTGCACGAACGCTCGAATGGACGATCAGCTCGCCGCCGCCGTATTACAACTTTAAGAAGATCCCGGGTGTGCTGGCGCTGCCCTACGATTTTGACCAGCCGTTACCGTACCGTAATCTGGACAACGAGCAGGACCCGATACCGGTGCCCAGCCCGCAAACTCTCAAGCGCCCACTGGTGACCAGGCGATGACGCGTCGCGGCCGTGAAATCAGCCAGCGAGACGCACCGCGATGGCTGTAGCGACGCTCGACGCGCTCCCTCACGACGATGTCGTTCTGCGTTATGAGGACGTCGATCGTGCGTACCACATGCAACGCGACGTGCGCACGCTCGGCTTCGTGTTCTTTCTCATGAGCGACGTCGTCTTGTTCTCGATGTTCATCTTCGCGTACTTGTACCTGCGGAACTCGGTGCCGAACTGGCCGCCGATAACAGCGGATCACCATCAATTGCCGAGGTTCGACACTGCGTTCGCGGCGATCAACTCGGTCGTGTTATTCGGTTCGGGCGCGACGATGCACTTCGCGATGGAGAGCTGGAAACACGTGAAGGTGAAGGCCTTTAACGCATGGCTAATTGCGACCATCATCCTTGGGATCGCCTTCTTGCTGGGACAGGCCTACGAGTATAATAGCGCCGCGATTACCTGGGCCGGGAGCACGTTCGGCGCCTCGTTTTTTACCTTGACCGGAATGCACGGCTTCCACGTCTTCGTGGGGGTCATCTATCTCGTCGTGCTTGGTCTGCAGGCAAACGCCGGCGTCTATAGCCCGTCGAAATACTTTGGCTTGACGGCCGGCACGCTGTACTGGCACTTCGTCGACGTGATCTGGGTCGCGCTGTTCTACCTTTTTTACTTGATGTGAGACGAGATGACCGCTGAAGTATTCGAGAAAGGTCTTGCCCTGGTGGGAGCCGTGGTCGTCGGTGTCACGACCAGCGTTCAGCTCAAGGCGGACTGGAACTCGACCGGCCTGCACAACCACATTACCAAGTTACTGCTGGGGCTAATGGCGTTCGGCTGCGTGCTCGTCGTGCTTGCCGCGCTCAATGTTTTGGGACCCGGCTAGCGATGGCAGATGTCGCGCCGGATCCTCACGACGATGTCCCGATTCCCGTCTCCGCCGGGATTCCCGCCGGAGTAAGCTGGCTGTTGCTGGTTGGCGTGCTCGTGATCTTCGCGATGCTTGGTCTCGTCGTGTTCGACAGCACTTTTGGGCACCACTGGCCTTGGGACGAATCCCTCAAGATCGAAGTGAAGTAGCGGGCGCTTCGAGATCGAAATGCGGGTGGTCCCGCGCGCAGGGGGATCGGGGGACATCGTCCCCCGCTTCAATCCAAAAGGACGGCTATGACCTGCCGACGCCGAGCGCCGGGAGGCGTTCGGGAAGCACGCCCGTCGGACGGCCGTCGATTCGATGGATGCCACCGTAATAGGTGAACTCGATGAGTGCCGGGCGAACGTCGTCGGCGATCGGCTTGGGACCGAACAGCGGCCACTCGCCGATGATCCGGCGGTTTTCGTTGAGCACTGCGACGTAGCCGTTCGATTCCGGCGGTGAACCTGCATCGGCCCTGCGATGACGGACATAGCCATCGACGATGAAAATCGGCGAGAATGTGTGAAGGAAGGCCCGCACGGGCGCGACCATCAGGCCGACGGCGTAGGCGGTGAACGCGATGAAACCCAGACCGAAAATCGGCGCTAGGATTGCCGGCGGCGCGTCAGGCCGGTTGGCTCGGATGAGCGCGATCGCAATACCCGCAAACACGGCGCTGCAGATGATGGGCTCGACGGCGATCAGCAACCGGCCCAGAAAACCGTTCCAAACGACCCGCCGTTCGGTCGCTCGCCAGGGCCGACGTATGAGCACGCGGTCGCGTTCACCGGAGGTGAGGCGAACCGTGGGATCGGTGTGGAGCGCCATGGTACGGTTTTCGGTGCTCCGGAAAGCGGTCCTCGCGCTCGGGCTCGCCCTTGTAATGTTGGTGGCGCGCGCCGGCGCTGCGGACCGCTTACACGGGCTGGTGCTCGGTGTAGATCTGGCGAAGCATCGAGTGGTCGTGCGCCACGACGCGTTCGGTTCGATGCCCGGGATGACGATGACGTTTGCGACTCCCGACATCCGGAACGTGAAGGCTGGGTCGACCATCGAAGCTGATGTCGACGACTCAACCGAACCGTGGACGTTGCGTTCGGTTCGAGCGACCGGCTCAACGCCGCTGGTCGGTTCACGGGCAGCTCTCGAACCCAAGATGCTGCGCAACGTGGATCCGGTTGGCGTTGGTGCACTCGTTCCGAACACCGCCTTCATCGACGCGCAGGGCCGGTCGTTCCGGCTGCGCGATCTGCAGGGTCAATCGGTCGTTTTGGCCTTTATCTACACGCGCTGCCGCGACGCGCGCATGTGTCCGCTGATCTCCGCGAAATTCCATCAGCTACAGGAAAATCTGCGGACGCAAGCGGTGCATTTGGTCGAGGTGACGCTCGACCCGCAGTATGACCGCCCGGCGGAGTTAAGCCGCTACGGCATCCAATATGGGGCGGATGCGCGGCGCTGGACCCTAGCGACCGGCGACCCGGAAGCGGTCTTGCATTTCGCCGCGCAGTTCGGCGTGACGGCATTTTCGGACGAGCGGGTCGGAATCATCCATCCCGAACGGACGGCAATTATCGACGAAGGCGGCATTGTCCGAGAGCTCATCGACGAGACGGCGTGGTCGCCGGCTGAGATTGCCGGCGAGATCCGCCGTTTTCACGGGCAGGCCAGTAATCCGCTGCAGCGCTTCAACCTTTGGCTGTCGACGCAGGCTGTCGCGGTATGTGGCAACTGGGTCGGAGGATTTTCAGGCTTTGCCGACCTTGCCGTCGTGCTGGCAATCTTTGCTGGCTTCGGTTGGATCTTCTACCGGCTGGCGCGAAGGATGTTCGCCGGCGACACCTAGCGTTCTCATCGCCGTTCGGCGGCTTTGGTTTTCAGCAACAGCGTGAACCCCATTGCTATCAGGCCGATGGCTGCGAACAGTTCATATGCGAGGCGGTAGCCGCCGACCTCGCGGATATTGGTGCCGATGACGCCGCCGGCCAGCGAGCCACCGAGAATTTGCCCGATAATTAAAAACACACTGAGCAACCCCAGCGCCGTCGCGCGCATCGTTGCCGGGGCGTCGGTGGTGATGATGTAGCGGGTTGGCGCCCCCAGCAGCGCGCCGAAACCGACGCCGGCAAGCACGATCGCCGGCACCGAAATTAACAGATTCGGTAGCCACCAACCGAACAGTGCAAGGCCTCCGGCCGTGGTCAACGCGCCGGCGAAGAGAACGTTTCGGCTGCCGAAGCGGTCCAGTGCGCGGCCGGCGAACGGGATGACGGCCACGAACGTCAGCGCCCCAATGGTCGCGATTGCGCCGGCAGTTGCGTACGTCAGGTGCCGGGCAGCGATGAGTGCGGCCGGAATGAAGAACAGCGCGCCCTCCAAAATTCCGATCGCTACCTCGAGTGCGTACGTCGCAACGAGCTGTCGGGTGGCGAATAGCGCCGGCGCGATCACTGGTTCGCCGGCCCGGCGCTCGATTGCCACCAGCGCTGCGAAGGCGATTCCGGCAACCGCGAACGCCGCTGCGGTGACCGCGTTCGATGTGACGGCGGCCCGCGTATCCAGCCGCGTAAGGGCAATCATCACGGCGAGCAATCCGATGGACAGCGTAACGATGCCGGCTAAGTCCAGCGGTCCGCGTTTTTTCGCGGCGATCGCCGGCACGTAGCGCTGCGCGAACACGATCACGACGACCGCCAGCGGGATATTGGCAAGAAAAATATAGCGCCAGGTGAATGCATGCGTGACGACGCCACCGAGCGCCGGGCCGACGATCGCCGCTAAACCCCACACCGCGCCCAACATTCCGAGCGCAGCGCCGCGGCGCTCGAGCGGGACGCGATCCCCGATTGCGGCCGCCGCGACCGGAAAGATGCCGCCGGCGCCGATCGCTTGGATCGCGCGAGCAACCAGGAACAGCCAAAAATTGGGTGCCAAGATCGCGAGCAGGCTGCCGCCGGCAAAGATTGCGACGCAGACGACGTACACCGAGCGCCGTCCGTGAACGTCGGAAAGTTTCGTCATGATCGGAATCGCGACAACGTTGGCGAGCAGATACAATGTAAAGACCCAAGCCAGGTCGCGCGGCGCAATTGCGAACTCATCCGCCAGCGCAGTGAGCGCCGGTGAGAGAACGCCGAGGTCGAGCGCCCCGGCGAACACTCCGAGCCCCAAGGTCGCCAGCAGCGGAATCGCCGCCCGATCGAAGGTATGCCCGGCGATCCTATCGGTACCCGCCCGCTTTGTCGTGCTCACCGTGGCTTCAACGTCGTGCGATACGCTGGTGTTCGGGCCGCCGCCCCGCTAGAGTATGCGATCGACGACCATCGCCGCGCACATGAGCGCAAGGTACAGCAGAGAATACTTGAACGTAATCCGCGCCAGCGGCTTGGTTGGGCCGTACAACATCTTCGCCGCGTCGATGATGAAGATCGCGCCGAGCAACGCCGCCACCACGAAATACGATAGCCCCAAAACGCCCAGCGGCGTCAGCGCGAGCGATGCCGCGACCATCACGATAGTATAGATCAAAATCTGGCGTTTGGTGTGCTCCACGCCGCGCACGTTGGGAAGCATTGGCACCTTGGCTTTGTCGTAGTCGGTGTCGGCCATCAGCGCCAGCGCCCAAAAATGTGGCGGAGTCCACAGGAAAATGAGTGCGAAGAGCCCGATCGCCGGCGCGCCGAGGGTGTGCGTCACTGCCGCCCAACCAACCAGTGGTGGAACTGCTCCGGCTGCACCGCCGATCACGATGTTGAGCGGGGTAGCGCGTTTGAGCCACAACGTATAGATCACGACGTAATAGGCATTGCCGGCGAGCGAAAGCCACGCCGCGAGCGGATCGACGAAGAGGTACAGGAGCACGAAGGCCGCAATGCCGCAGATCGTCGCAAAGACCAGCGCTCCCGCGACTCCGATCCGTCCGGCGGCAACCGGCCGCCACTTCGTTCGGCTCATCAGCCGATCGATGTCGCGGTCGATCACCCCGTTGAACGCGCCGGCCGACGCGGCGGCGAGCGCTCCACCGATCAAGGTTAGCAGTGTTAGGCCGATCGGCGGCAATCCTCGCGTTGCCATGACCATCGCCGCCAGCGTGGTGATGAGCAATAAACCGATGATTCGCGGTTTGCTCAACTCGAAATAATCGCTCAACGTTCCGCGCCAACCGGGCTGCGGCAGGCAGTACTCGCCGTTAATGCGCGAGAGCGTCGAACTCAAGACGTGCGCACGATCCGCGGCCGGCGGTCCATCAAAGCCCGCCCTTCCAATCGCTGACCGGCAGGTGCCGGATGGCAAATTGGATCGAGGGCCGCGAGCGCCGCAGCCGTGACGTAGGCCAAAAACGTGAGGCTTGCATTGGCAGCGTGCGCCTCACGAAGCGACACGGGCAGCGCCAACGCGACGTTGGCGAACCCCAGTGCGACCTGACCGAACATCAAAATGCTACCGGCGATTGCCGCGGTCGCGACCCGCGCACTCGCGGTAACGACGGCCCGTACGGTTGCAAAGATTGCCGCCAGCGCGAACAGCGCGCCGCTCATGCGATGCAGCATCTGCGTGAGTTGCGGAACAGTGGTACCGAATGGTGTGGCGTCGCAAAGCGGTACGCTCGAGCACGCCAGACCGGCAAAACTCGAACTCACGTACGCGCCGATCCCCATCGTCACGTAAGCCAAACCGGCGGCAACGATCAGCGGCGCAAGCGCGGGCGCGGTGAGTGAACGCCGGTTCACTGCCGAAAATTCGGCGAGCCGCGGCGGTGCAACGACCGACAGGACGCCGAGCGTCGTGAGCGCAGCCAGCAGTGCCATCGCCATGACCCAATGGAGCATGACCGACGCGGGACTGTTAGCCGCGTGGACTGTCAGTCCGCCGAGCGCAACCTGTAAAGCGAAAATCGTGGCTAGCGCCGCTAGCGTTCGGCCGACCCCTACGAGCCTCGTCCGGAGCCGCCAACCAGCATAAAATGCGACCACGATGACCAGACCGTCCAGGATCGCCAGCGCGCGGTGACTCCATTCCAGGACAATGCCACCGGTCAGTACCGGGACGAGCGCACCCTGACAGAGCGGCCAATCCGGGCACGCCATCCCGGCCCCGTTGATCCGGACCCAGCTTCCCAAGATCGCCAGGAAGAACGCCAGGCCGGCGGCCGCGATCGCCGAGAATCGAAACAGTTTCATTCTTAACGGGGGACAAATCCCCCGATCCCCCTGCGCGGGGCTCCCCGCGCTCTCCATGAGTTTTGCTGGCTATTGATTCTTTGGAACTGGTGGCCTGGGCAAGACGATATTTCCCGGGTACCGTGACGATGCTGTTGTTTCCCTTCGCAGTGTACGGAGGCAGTCTGCTCGGGGGCAATGACAAAGACGGCTCGCCGGATCGCAACTTCGGAACGCAGGCGAGCAAGGCCTTATCGGCGGTGCGGCCTCGCCGCTAACAGCCGCTAACCGCGCCCTCGGAGTGCTCGGCTGCTTTCTGCTCGTCGACCGCGATCGGCGCCAGCCGCAATTCGAAATCTCGCGCCGCGGCCTGGGTCAACGTATTCGGGCTCGGAGTCGGAGTAAACGGCCCTTGCCTCACCGGCGGCGCGAACCGCCGGAGATTTGGATTTGGGCCGGCGACTCCCGAGCCGACTTGCTCGTCCACGCCTTCGCGCATTTCGCGGTAATCCAAAAACGCTAGCATCCCGTTCAAATCGAGCGCTACTTGTTTTTGCCGGTACAATGCTCCGCCGAGCGCGTTTGCAAACGTTCGCAGTTCTTCCTTGCGCTCCAAATCAGTCGCTTTTTCAGCCAAATCGCGGAGTCGCTTGACCTCGCCGTCGCCGCGTACGGCATCGTCACGGATCTCTTTGGCATAGCGCGCGAGTTCCGTCAAGCCGTTTCGCCGCTCGATCGCATTATGCTCGAGGTCGATGCGACGCAACCGAAAAATGGTGCGCGTGAGGGTGTTGTCGTTGCGAAGGGCTGAAGAGATCGCACTGTTGGCGTGCACGACGATGTTCCCACACGCCGCCGAAGCGCGAACGTGCTCGATTTCTTTCAACGGCGCGGCGCTCACCACCGGCATCGGTACCGGCGCTTCGGGGACGAACAATGCGGCAACCAAGAACACCGTCGTAATCATGCAGGCCCCACTCTTCGCCGCGGATTCCCGTGGTTTGCCGGTTCCCGACTCGTTGGCAGCGGCTCCCACGAGGAGTCAACGATCATGCTTGGTCCATGAGACTTTCGTGAAACCGTGCTTGCGGCCCCCTGTGACGCCGGTCGCGAACAAGGCGCACGGCGGCGGCAGGCGAAGCGAGGGGCCCAATGAGACGGATCATCGCGTTCGTCGGGCTGGCCTTGCTTGTCACCGGCTGCCGCGAAGTGCGGGTCAACGAATACGCGCAAGGGACGTCGGCGATCATCGGACCGCCGCAGGTCCTGATCGTGCGCAATCAGCGCGACCTCGAGGCGGTCGGAATCCGGGCCGCCGGCGTGCGGTTCAATCATGAATTTGGACTCGTCTTGCTGATGGGAGCGCATCGCGAATCCGGTTGGCGTCAGGTGGTCGAATCAATCCGTGCGAACACGGAGCGGGTCCGAATCGTCGCATTCGAACGTGGCCCGGCTGAAGGCGGGCAAGCGACGCCCGAGTACCGGACCTACACGCTGTGGATCGTTCCGAATACCGTCTACCGGCGCGGATCCGTGATCGACGTCGTCAACCCGGCCGGAGAACAGATCACTTCGACGATCGCGAGGTAGCGTGCGGCCGCAGCTCGCACTCGATGCGGCTACGCTCCGTGCCAATGCGGTCGCGTGGCGCGCGCATTGTGGCGTAGCGCTGTGGGCGGTCATCAAGAGCGACGGCTACGGTTGGGGGCACGCGGCCCTGGTCCGAGCGCTGAGCGGCGCGGTCGACGGCTTTTTCGTTTCAGACGTGGACGAGTTTGACAGTGTCCGGGCGCTGACGACTTTGCCAATCGCAACGCTCGCCGACGTTGCACCGGCGGCCGTGGGGCGTATCCTCGACGCCGGCGGAATTCCCAACGTCTCGACGGTCGAAAGCCTCGATGCCGCCTCGAGCTGGGGGCGGGCGCACGGCACATTCGCGCTGATTCGGGTTGGCCTGCGCAGCGCCGCCGGCTGGGCGGGCATCGATTCGGCCGGTATTGCGAGCTTCGCGAGCCGGCTGGCCGCCAGCGCGTGCGCCGCCCAATGTTGGACGCACATCACCGACAGCGAGCTGGCCGCCGAACAGTGGCGGGCCTTCGCGGGGATGCGGGCCGCGTTCGCCGCCGCCGGCGTTCAGATCGCCGGCTGCGATTTTCAGAGCTCGTCGCTCGCGCCGGCGGCGCCGGGCTGCACGCTCGTTCGGGTCGGCGCAGGCCTGTTCGGATTTGGATTCGGAGGCCCGGCAGTCCGCTGCGCACTGCGGGTCGCCGCGCCGGTCGTCGACCGAATCGAGGCTTGCGGCCAGCGGACCGGCTATGGCCTCGGAATCGCGCCCAGCAACGGAATGCTCGTCGTTGTACGTTGCGGGTATGGCGACGGCTTTCCGCGCGTTGTGGGTGGCGGCGTCGATATCTTGTCGGTAGGGATGCAATACACGGTGATTCGTCGTACACTTGCGTTCAATGAGGCGGCGATCGAATTGATCGGTGATGACACCGATCTCGATCTGCTTGCGCGGTCGGCTGGGGTGGCGCCGCACGAGTTGATCGTTCGACTGGGGCTCGCGCATCGCGCCACTGGCCGTTGCGCCTCGGGTATCCGATAGAGAAAGTGCATGCTCGCGTACGAATTCACCATGCTTGAAACTCGGGTTCGGCGGCTCGGGGTCGTGCTTGAGCCGAGCGGCGAAGCGACCGAGGTTGAAGGCGTTCTCAATCCCGCCTCGGCGCGAGCACGGGATGGCAAGTTGCTATTGTTTCCGAGAGTGGTCGCACGGGGCAACCGTTCCCGGATTGGCCTCGTCGAAGCAGCCGGCGACGAGGCGACGCCGTCCTTTCGGCGGCTGGGTTTTGCGCTCGAGCCGCACGAGGCGTATGAGTTCCGGTCGGTGGCCGGCGGATATGGCTGCGAGGACCCTCGGGTTACCTTTGTACCCGTCCTCGACGCATACTTGATGGCGTACACTGCTTTTGGGCCGGATGGGCCGCGGATTGCGATCGCCTACTCGCACGACGCCTATGCATGGGAACGGATCGGGTTGACCGATTTCAGCGCCAGCGGCGCACCCACCGCCGACGATAAAGACGCGGCCTTTTTCCCTGAACCGGTGTATTCGCCACGCGGCGTCTTATCGCTGGCACTGTATCATCGTCCGATGCGGCGCTGGTCCCACGCGAATCTGCAGAAGACCGTCCCCAAAATTCTCGGCCGGCCAGCGCACGAACGCGAGGGGACCCGCATCGCGTACATCCCACTCGAGGCGGTCTTTGCCGATCGGCTGAACCTCTTGCGGGTTGCGGAGAGCGTTCTCGTGCTTGAGCCGGGCGCGTCGTGGGGTTGCATCAAGAACGGCGCCGGAACACCGCCGGTTCGCATCGCCGAAGGCTGGCTGTCGCTGTTCCATGGCGTCGACCCGCTGTACAACGATGAAGCGCGACTGTGCGGCATGCGCTACAGCGCCGGCGTCGTCATCCACGATTTCGAACAGCCGCATCTGGTGCGCTATCGGTCGCCGGAGCCGATTCTGGTGCCCGAGACGGCCGAAGAACGCCGCGGCACGATCAATAACGTCGTCTTTCCGACCGGACTCGACGTCCGGCACGGTGCGGCGGCACGCACGTTCGACGTGTATTATGGGATGGCCGACGCTCGCATCGGGCGCGCGCAATTCGAAGTAGGAGCGAGTTCGGCGCAAGAAATCGCGCGCGAGGAAAGCGCCGCCTGATTCGATACTACGCGATCGCTACGGTGCTAGTCGTAGCGTTCGCGAGCTTGGTCTCGCTGCTGCAATGGGGACGCCGACCGCTCGAGGTCGCTTCGGTGCGGGCGAATGGAACGCCAAATGCGGGGCGACCGCAATCGGAGTCGACCGTGCTTCCTCATGACTTCAGCGGCGATGCACCGTGGGCGTTGTCGGCGCTGCCCGACTGTTTCTCGCAGCGACTGAGGGCCAGCGGGCCAATTGGCCGGCTCCGAGCACGGCTGCCGCGGGGTTCGGTCCGCTTGAGCAGCGGCGCGACGGTTTCCAGCGGCAACTGCACGGTGTTCGTTGGAGAAAATGATGCGCGCGTCGAACGGCGCGCCGATCGCTTTCACCTGCCGGCCATCACCGAGGTGTACTTCATCGATCGCCGGCAGCTCGCAATCGTCCACGTCGCACGCCGGCGTGGCGAACTGCGTGTGTACCGGCTGCGCCCGCACGCCGGTCTCGTGGGCAATACTTCCACGGAGCGAACTCGGATGACGGCGAACGAGCAGACATGAACTCCGACAGCGAACTCGCCCGTGAAGTGTCGCAACGGCGCACGTTCGCGATTATCTCGCACCCGGACGCCGGCAAGACCACGCTCACGGAGAAGCTGTTGCTGTACGGCGGCGCGATTCAGACTGCCGGCCAAGTGGCCGCCCGGCGGCGCGCGCGGGCCGCGACCTCGGACTGGATGGCGCTCGAGCGTGAACGTGGAATTTCGATCACCTCGACTGTCTTGCAGTTTCCCTATCGCGGCTTTACGCTCAACCTTCTCGACACGCCCGGGCACCAAGACTTCGGCGAGGACACCTATCGCACGTTGCTCGCGGCTGACAGCGCTGTCATGCTGATCGATGCCGCGCGCGGGGTCGAACCGCAGACCAAGAAGCTGTTCGCGATTTGCCGCGAGCGGCGTATTCCGCTGTTCACGTTCATCAACAAGCTCGATCGCCCGAGCCGCGAGCCGCTCGAGCTGCTGGACGAACTCGAACGCGTTCTGGGTATCGCGACCTATCCCATCAACTGGCCGATCGGCAGTGGCGAGCGCTTTCGCGGCGTTTTCGATAGGACGACGCGCGAACTCCACCTGTTCGAACGAACTGTGCATGGCGCGACGCAGGCGCCGGTTCGGGTGACGGGACTCGGCGACGCGCAGATCGCTAGCATCACCGATGAATCGACGTACCAAGACTTTCGCGAGGGCCTGGAGTTGCTGGAAGGCGCGGGTACTGCTTTCGACCGCAGCGCATTTTTGAGCGGCATGGCGACGCCGGTTTTTTTCGGCAGCGCGGTCACGAACTTCGGCGTTGCGCTCTTTCTCGACGGCTTTGTCGACATGGCGCCGGCTCCGACACCGCGACTCACCGTTGGAGACGAAACCACCGGCCCGCAGCCGATTGAACCGGCATCGCCGCAGTTTAGCGGCTTCGTCTTCAAAATTCAAGCCAATATGGATCCGCGTCATCGCGATCGCGTCGCCTTTTTGCGGGTGTGCAGCGGTAAGTTCGAGCGTGACATGCTGGTGCGCAACGTGCGCAGCGGAAAGGACGTCCGCTTGACGCGGGCGATGAAGTTGTTCGCAAGCGAACGCGAAGTCGTCGACGAGGCGTACGCCGGCGACGTCGTTGGGCTCGCGAATCCCGGGACATTTGCGATCGGCGACACGCTGTGTACCGGCCCGCGGGTAAGATATGACGGTATTCCGGCATTCGCACCGGAGCACTTCGCGCTGGTACGCAGTGTCGATACCGGGGCATACAAATCGTTTGGAAAGGGAATCGCACAACTACGCGAGGAGGGCGCCATCCAAGTATTTTTCCCACCCGGTGCCGTTCGTACCGAACCCGTCTTCGGCGCGGTCGGCGAATTGCAATTCGAGGTCGCGAAGTACCGGCTCGAAGCGGAGTATAGTGTCCGCACGCATTTATCGTATCTTCCCTACACGCTTGCGCGGCGGGTAATTGCCCCGGCCGGAACTCTGGGAGCGGCGAACTGGCCGTCCAGCGCACGGCTGGTGGAGGACTGGCAGGGGGAAGCAATCGCACTGTTCGAGAGTGAGTGGAGCGTCCGGCTCGCGCAGGAGTGGAATCCGGCGCTGCGATTCGTTGATTTTGCGCAACTCGAAGGAACGATGGAAGCGGTCTCGTGATTCGATGGCCGCTGCGGATAATTGCGGCGGCCGTGCTGGTGAGTTGCAGCGCTGACCCGGGCGACGAGCGGGACCTGGCCGAGCGCGTCACGCGTGCGATCGTCGCGACCGATCTTCGACCGGTCGCAGCGGAGTTCGAACCGGCGGCCCAGCCGATGCTCGCCGATCGCAGCCGCCTAATCAGGCTGGCACACGAATTGGCGCCGCTGGGGTCGCTGACCCGCGTCAAAGAGATCGCCCGCGGCGGTCCCGAACACCGGACCCACACATTCATCGCCCAGTTTACCAATGGTAGCCGGATCGAAGATATGACGCTCGGCGCCGGCAGAAAGATCGCCGCCTTCCACATTCGGCCCGCACCGGGGTTGCCGTGAGCCACGGGCGGTGAAACTTCAGTACCATGGTGCCGGTACGGCCACACAGCTTCTCGGAGGAATTTGGTAGTGCAAGACCCACCACCCCAACCATCGTCAGCCGCGTCGCAGCCATCGCCCGCTGTGCCGCAAACGCCGCCCGATTCGCTGCCACCGCCGTCCGGCGCGCGGGCCGCCGCTGCGGCGTCCGCAGCACCCGCCAGCGTCGTGCCGGCCGCCAAACCACCGGCCCGCCTGATCCTTCGGGTGCTGGTCGTCATCGTCACGCTCGCGGTCCTCTACAATCTGTTTGCGCACCGCGAAAACCGCTACGAGAAATTGGCCCAACACGTCACCGAATCGATGCAGCGCAACGACATCGCTGCAGTTCAAAGCGAGGCCAATGCCGAATCGCGACTCCACATCAACCGGCAAGTCGTCGGCCACGGGGCCGACGTCCTCGCGCCGCTCGGGAAAATCAAAAGCGTCAAAGAAACGACACCCGCCGGCGAAACCGACAAGCACAAGCACACGTTCCTGGTCACCTTTGAGCATGCAACGGTGGCGGAGAATTTTCAGCTCGATGCTGACGAGAAGATTTTCGCATTTCACTACGACGCCCCGATCAAGAAGTAGCGCAGGCAGCGCCGGACGCCATCCATTTCGGTGACGTTCTGGCGGCTGCGGATCGCTTGCTGGGAGTGGCGCACCGCACGATGGTGGCGGCGTCGCGGACGCTCGACGACCGCACCGGTGCGAACGTCTTCTTAAAGTGCGAGAACTTACAGCGCATGGGTGCCTTCAAATTCCGCGGCGCCTACAATCGCATCGTTGCGCTCAACGTCGATGAGCGCCGGCGGGGCGTGGTCGCCTTCTCGAGCGGCAACCATGCGCAGGGCGTGGCGCTGGCGGCCCAGCTGCTCGGTGCCCCGGCCACCATCGTGATGCCGGCCGATGCACCGGCCGCTAAAATGGCCGCCACCCGGGGCTACGGCGCAGAAGTCGTCACGTACGATCGAAAGACGATGAATCGCGGCGAGATCGCAGCCCAACTCGCCGGCGAACGCGGCGCAACTTTGGTTCCGCCGTATGACGATCCGGCGATCATCGCCGGTCAGGGAACCGCCGCGCTCGAGTTGTGTCAAGAGGTTCCCGATCTCGATGTCTTGCTGGTCCCAACCGGCGGCGGTGGCCTTTTGGCGGGATCGGCGATCGCCGCGACGCAAGCAGTTCCAAACATCCACGTTTACGGTGTCGAGCCTGAAGCTGGCGATGACTGGGTGCAGTCGTTGGCGCGCGGCGAACGGGTCACGATCCCGGTTCCCGATACGATCGCCGACGGTCAACAGACGACGGCGCCGGGCATCCTGACATTCCCGATCGTGCGCCGTCTGTGTGCAGGCGTCGTAACGGTCAGTGATGACGATTTGCGCGCGGCGATGCGCTTCGCGTTCGAGCGGCTCAAGCTCGTTATCGAGCCCAGCGGTGCAGCTGGCCTGGCTGCCGTCCTGCAAGCCAAAGTCGATGTGCGCGGTCAGCGCGTCGGCGTCATCATCAGTGGCGGCAACGTCGACCCCAAAGCCTATGCTGCCATCCTCGCTTCAGGCTAACATCTGCACATTTCCCAACGGTAGCTCCCGCGAACTCTTTTGGGCGGCTAACCAGCCGCCGGGATTCCAAAAGCGACTCGCGTAAGAGAATAGCCAATGCAACAACCTCTTAGTTTTCACGACCTTCACCGCGGTCCCGGCATCCTGATTTTGCCGAATGCTTGGGATGCCGCCAGTGCGCGGATCTTTGAAGACGCGGGCTTTGCGGCCATCGCGACGTCGAGCGCCGGCTGCGCGAACGCGCTCGGCTACGCCGATGGTCAAGCCGTTCCGGTCGACGAGCATCTGGCTGCGATCGGCCGCATCGTCCGAGTGGTTCGCATCCCGGTGACGGCGGATGTCGAGTCGGGTTACGGCGCGACGCCGGCGGCAGTGGCGGACTTCATTCGCCGGCTCACGGCACTTGGGGTCGCCGGTTACAACCTCGAAGATGCCGACGGTCCGCGCTCGCTGTATAACCTCGATGCCGCGGCCCAGCGGATACAAGCGGCGCGCAGTGCCGCGCCGGCGCTGTTCCTCAACGCGCGCACCGATATTTTTCTCTTGCAAATCGGCGACGCTGCCGACCGACTCGATCGAACGATCGAACGGTTGCGCGCGTTCGTGGCGGCCGGCGCCGACGGCGTCTTCGTGCCGGGTGTCGCTGACGCTGCGACGATTTCAGCGCTCGCGCGGGCGATCGATCGGCCGCTGAATGTTCTTGCTGGCCCGAAGACACCGGCAGCCGCCGACCTCGAGCGGCTGGGCGTCGCCCGGGTCAGCGTCGGCTCCTGGCCGATGCGGCGCACGCTAGGCGTCGTGCAAGACATCGCCGGTCAGCTTCGCGACGGCCGCTTCGATTTTACGCGCGAGCGCTGCATGCCGTTCGACGAAGCCAACCGACTGTTCGCGGACCGGGCAAAATCGGCGGTTTAGCCTTTGCGGTGATGCAGGATGAAGCCGTTACCTTCGGTGTCCCGCGCGAACGCCATGTGACAGGCCGGCGTGTCGGTGACCTCGCCGTTGTCGTCAAACTTCACACCGCGGGCCTTGCATGTTTCGATAGCAGCTGGGACGTCCGGGACGGCAAACATGACGCCTCCGCTGGGATGAAACTCCGCTGACTTGTAGAGCCCAAATGTTTCGCCCCCCGGAAAGGTCCATTCGCTGATCATTTCGGGGTGATGCATCGTCGGCTCGGCTCCGAGCAGATCGACGTAGAACTTCGTCGATCGATCCAGATCTTTAACGAGGTAGTATGAAGCGTCGATTCCGGTGACCTTCATCGTGGCAGTAGCCATAGCAGTGCTCCTGTTCGTTTGGGGGACTGCAAGCGTTGATCGATGCGTCAGGCTAATCCTGCGCGGATTACGGCCTTGGCGTACGCCCCATTTCATGAAACTCCGCGTTCGGGCGCATGTCCATGAGGCCGGCCATGCGGTTGGAAAACCCGAAGAACGCTGCGATCGCTGCGATGTCCCAGATGGCGTTGTCGCTGAAGCCTGCGGCGCGCAGGGTTTCGATCTCGTCGTCCTGGGCCGCGAAACCTGGTTCGTTGACACGGGAAGCGAAGGTCAAAATTGCGCGCAGCCGAGGCGTGAGATCGGCGGTCCGCCAATTGATGGCAATTTGCTCTGCCACCACAGCGTCTTTGCCCAAAATGCGCAGCGCTGCACCGTGCGAGGTGACGCAATATTGGCAGCGATTCTCCGCCGAAACCGCGACGGCGATTGCCTCGCGCTCAGCGCGTGAGAGGTCGCTGGGGTCGCGCATCAGCAGATCGTGATACTGCATGAACGCGCGGAAATGGTCCGGCCGGCGCGAGTATGCGCGAAAGACGTTGGGAACGAAGCCGACTTTTGCGCGGCTTGTTTCATAGACGGCCGCAATGTCGGCTGGGAGATCGGCTTCGGGCGTTTCGCCGAAGCGCGAAAACCGTTGAAGTTGGGTGTCCATGCTGCTCCTTGGCCGCGCCGGACCGGGGGCGGCTACGGCGTCTTCACCGATGACCGCAGGACGGCCCGCGCCGCTCGCAGGCCGGCAATGCCGCTGACGCAGCCACCCGGCAGTGTGCCGGAGCCGCACAGGAACAAGCCTTCGATCGGGGTCCGCGCCTCAAAACGTTCACCGAGAATCTGGCCGGGCAGCAGGTCGCCATGGAAAATCTGGCCGCCGTGCAGGCCGAAGCGCGACTCCAAGTCCGGTGGAGTCAGTACCTGGCGCGCTTCGATGGAGCCAGGCACGTTGGGCGCGTACTGCGCGAGTGTCGCGACGATGGCATCGCCCGCGGCCTCACGCTTGGCGACGGTCCACGGTCCATCCGCACGGCGATATGGAAAATATTGTGCGAAGACCGACAGCAGATGTTTGCCGGGCGGCGCAAGATCCGGATCAGTCGGCGTTTGCATGAAGCATTCGAGCATCGGCGCGGATGAGGCGCCGTGCTGTTTGGCGTGCGTATACGCCGACTGCAGGTAGTCGATGCTCGGCGCGACGTGGACGGTCGCGCGATGATGCTGTTGCGCATGGGTTCCCGGCCGGGCCGTGAAATTTGGCAGCTCGCCCAGCGCCAAATTAACCTTGAGCGAAACACCCTCGCACCGCCAGCCGGCGAGCTTTTTGCTCAGAGCTGGCGGAAGGTGCGCGGCGCCAATGAGCTCCGAGAACGTCGTGATCGGATCGGCGTTGGACAGTATTGTTGTCGCTTCCAGCGCGCTGCCGGTCTGCAAGATGACGCGGCGCGCGACGCCATCGCGCACGTCGATCCGTGCAACCGGCGCTGTGGTGTGGATCTCAGCACCGGCGGCCCGCGCGGCGTTCGCGAGCGCCCGGGTCACCGAGCCCATCCCGCCACGCACGTAGCCCCACTGACCTCGGGTGCCGAACGCGCGGCCGGCATAGTGGTGGGCCAAAACATATCCGGTACCGGGGTCGCGCGGACCGGCGTCCGTTCCGATGACGCCGTCGGTCGCTAAGGTGGCGGCGAGAACCGGTGTTTGCACGAAACGCTCGACCAAGGCGGCCGCCGAGCCCTGCATCGTCGCCAGCGATACCGAATCGATTGGGCTCGGTTCAATATCGTCAGCATCGAACGCGTCTGAGAGAACGCCTCCCAAGCGTATCGCCTCGCGGTTGAAAGCCTCGAATCCCAGTACGTCACGCGGTTCGAACGCGGCGATCTCACGCGCGTTCGCCGCATCGTCGCGGCTCAGCAGCAGCGACCGGCCGTCGGCCAGCGGTGTGAACGATGCCGGATCTTTTGGGTACGCCTCGTACCCGTGCGCCGCTAAATCCAGATCGCGAATGATCGACGGATGCAGCAGACTGCAGACGTACGCACCGGTCGAGACGCTCCAACCGGGCCACAACGCCTCACTGACGGCCGCCCCGCCAACGATCTCGCGCCGCTCGAACACCGCAACCCGCAAACCTGCCCGTGCCAAATACGCCGCCGCAACGAGCCCATTGTGCCCCGCGCCTACAACAATAACGTTATACATTTAAGTCGCTGCGACTGTGCCGCAGGCAACGCCGGCTTGAACCGCATCACACACTTGGGGAAGCGCGGTTATTTGATCGTTACCTGCACGGCGTTGGAATCCAGCTCGCCGACGTGGGTGGCCTGGCCCCTGTGCCCCGGGATCGTGTATGTGCCAGGAGCAAGCTTACATCGCCGATCGTGCAGCGGGAAACCTTTCTTATAATCCGGAGTGTTTTGCTCGGCGGCAATGGGAACATAGGACCAGTACTACCCACGGATACGTCCGCGAGCCCCGGTGTTCTTCCGACACTGTGACCTCGTGTGTCGATGACGGAGAGATCAACATCCTTCCACGGCATAACCGGCCTAACGAACGCATGGCCCGACCCAGCGTTACGCGGCGTAACTTGTTTCATTACCGGCCTCATTATGTCGAATGGTGGCGTCGATGTGGTCAGCGTTAATCTTAAGCCTTGAACGGCCAAGGCGTTGGTCGTTGCATCTTGAATCGCCAACGCGCTGTTCGGCATAAAGAAACGAAAGTGCCACGTGCGCCAAAGCCCCTCGCCCGAGTACGCGGATTTCGAAAGCGAAGAGGGTTCCGCGCAATGATGCCGAGATCGTGCGGGGTGTGCGTTGCGAAATACTTATCGGTGCGTCGGCGAGCGGACGCATTTTATCGACGCCGTCGGGTTTTGACGCGCGGATGGCGCGGTTGGAATGGGGCGCCGACTTTGTAGGTGCCCTTGTGCGAGAGCGATTCATCGACGTCTTCGCAGCCGATCGGCGAGAATGCATCGCAGTCGTGAGGCCGCGCTTCATAGATTCCGCAATAGTACCGGCCGGATCGGTCACCTTTGAGGAATACGCACTGATCGGCGATGTCGTCGCCGATTTTTCGCAGCCAGCCGACGATAAAGCCGTCGGCTGACGGCCGTTGCACGACGTATTGCCGGAGTGTATCGGCATACGATAGGCCCAAGTGATCGGCGATGCGCTGGACGTCTTTTTTGGAGACGAACGGCTCGTAGCCGCTGCAGCACTCAGCACAGCCGGGCGGGCAAGCCAGGTTCGCCGGCAGATCGCGCAGGTGCTTGCGGGCGAGCTCGATCACCGCGCCAATGGCGCGGACGAACTCTGGGTCCTCATTGTACTTGTACGACCACTCTTTTTGGCGAATGCTCTTGGTATTGTAGTGGGTGGTGATCTTTTCGTTGTACGTGATCGTGATGTGTTCTTCGTCGATCTCCATCTCTTGAACGTTTTCCATCGGTTCGAGGTCCAGGAGGTCGACTCGCGTTGGTTGATCGGTTTGCCTCGTGTAGGCGGCCAGTTCGCGCACCGCTCTGTGCGTGATGAGATCGATGGTCTCTTGCATCTGTGCCTTCTTCCTAGGGCGCACTTGCGGGCGCATCGAGCGCAAGCGCGGTCATCATGCGGACGCCGGTTTCGAGCGCGGCCTCATCGAAATCGAAGCGGCCGTGGTGGTGCGGGAACCCGGTGCGATCGTCGCCTCGCGAGCCCAGCGTAAAAAAGCACGCTGGCACACGCTCGGCGTAGTACGAGAAGTCTTCGGCTCCCATATGCAGGTGCGCGTCGACGACGTGGTCCTCCCCAACGACGCGCTCGGCCAACGCCCGCGCGTATTCGGTCTGGGCGGCATCGTTCGATGTGACGGGGTATCGCCAAATGTATGCGAACTCGTAGGTAGCGCCGGACGCGTCACAGACGCCTTTGAGAACCCGTTCGATGCGCTCGGCCATTTTGGCACGTACGTCGTGATTGAAAGCGCGGACGGTTCCCAACAGTCGCACCGTACTCGGGATCACATTATGCGTGGTGCCCGCATGAAACGAGCCGATGGTCACGACGGCAGGTTCGATGGGATCGACTTGGCGGCTGACGACCTTTTGCACGGCCGCAACGAACTCGGCGCCGACCAAAATTGGATCGACCGATAGGTGCGGTGCTGCGCCATGCCCCCCAAAACCCACGATGGTGATTTCGATCGAATCGCTCGAGGCGTAAAACGGACCCGGCCGAAAACCGAGCGTGCCGGTCGCCAACTGCGAATACAGATGCAAGCCGTACGCACGCTCGACTCCAAAGCGTTCAAGCAGCCCCTCTTCGATCATCTTCTTGGCGCCGCCGCGGCCCTCTTCGGCCGGCTGAAAACAGAGGACGACCGTGCCGGCAAGCTCACGCTTGCGTTCCATGATCAATCGGGCTGCGCCCAATAAAATGGCGACATGGCCGTCGTGACCGCACGCGTGCATCTTACCGTCATGGGTCGAGCGGTATGAGGTGTCGACTTCTTCGGGTAACGGCAGCGCGTCCATATCGGCACGCAGCATGATCGTCTTTCCGGATTGCGTACCACGAACGACGCCGACGACGCCGGTCGTCGCGATGCGTTCATGCACGTCGTAGCCTAAGGCGCGCAATCGGGCCGCGATGATCGCGGCGGTCCTGGTCTCTTCGAAGCCGAGCTCAGGATGCGAATGGAGATCGCGACGGGTGGCGATGATTTCATCGCGTAAGCTAGTGGTGAGTTCAATCGTCGGCATAGAGCAGGTTCTTCGCGCTCGAGCTCTTGTGTCCCGGCCTCGCGGCGCGGCAGGCTCGCATCCATGCGATCAGCGACGACGAGCCAAGTGAAAAGCGGCACCGAATGATGTAATGAAGCTCCGGGGCGAGACGCTTCCTCGCGTTTTTGCTTGCGTAGCGGGGTGCCGCGGCACGCGACCCGAATGCGACTGCATGGCAACGTTAGTGGGCATCGATCTTGGTGGCACGCACGTGATGGCGGCGATCGTCGACGGCGAACGGATCGGCGCGCGCGCCGAGCGGGAGATCGTCGATCATGCATTCGACGTCGTCATCAAACAGATCGCCGATGCGGTCCAAGAGGTCCGAAAGTCCGCCCAAGGTGGACTCGACGCCATAGGGATTGGCTCGCCCGGCAATATCGATCTCCGCAGCGGAACCATCAGATATTCACCGAACTTTGGGTGGGAAAACGCGCCGCTGGGTTCGACCTTACACGAACAGTTCGGCGTTCCGGTCTTCGTCGGTAACGACGCCCGGTGTGCGACGCTTGCCGAATACGCGTACGGTACGGGTCGCAGCACGACGGATTTCGTTCTATTGACGTTGGGTACCGGAATCGGCGGCGGCATCATCGCCGACGGGAGCCTAGTCCTTGGCGTCGCCGGCGGCGCCGGCGAATTCGGCCACCATCAGGTGCGAGCGACCGATGGATTCATCTGCGGCTGCGGTAAGATCGGCTGCTTCGAAGCGCAGGCTTCGGGTACGGGCTTGCTTCGCCACGCCCTCGCCACCGCGCCGTCATTTCCGCGCAGCGCGCTCCTCGAACCGCGAAAACCTGAGAAGCCCGTCGGCAGCAAACAAATTCGGCGCGCTGCCGCCGGCGGGGATCCGCACGCCGTCGCCGCCTGGACGCGCTACGTCGACGATCTCGCTCGCGGGCTCGCCAACGTGATCGCTTTCGTCAGCCCGCAGGTCATTGCACTGGGCGGCGGTCTCAGCAGTGCCGGCGACTTTTTGCTCGACGCGGTTCGACCGCGCGTCGACGCGCTGACGACGATGGTACCGCGCGGCGGTACGCGACTGGTCGTTGCCGAGCTTGGGAACGATGCTGGCGCAATCGGTGCAGCGCTGATGGCGCGGCGCGGTGCTCTCACGACCAAAGACCCCGCATAGGACCGGCGCTAGATCGCGTCCTCGGTCGGCCGGCCGCGTACCGGATCGTGGCTGCAGCGATCTTCCTGCTGCTGGTGGGGTCGAACATTCCGACGCCGCTCTATGACGTGTACCGGCGCACCTGGGGGATGTCGGCATTCGAGATGGCTGGCGTTTTTGCGATCTATCCGTTGGCGCTCGTGCTGTCGCTCATCGGTTTTGGGCGCCTCTCCGACCGCTTCGGCCGGCGGCCCGTTTTGCTCGCGGCACTTGCGGCCGGCATCCTTTCGTCGGCGGTCTTTGCACTGGCGCAGGGGCCGCCGCCGCTCTTTGTGGCGCGGTTGGTGCAAGCACTGGCGGTCGGACTCTTCAGCGGCGCGGGATCGGCGGCGCTGATCGAACTACAACCTGACGGTAACCGCGCGCGGGCGTCGCTGACGGCCACGATGGCACTTGCTCTGGGGACGGCGCTCGGGCCGCTGTTCTCGGGAATCCTCGCGCAATACGCGCCGTTCCCGCGCACGCTGAGCTACGCCATCCACTTCGGGCTTTTGACGGTATTAGCGGCCGCGATGTGGTTCGTTCCTGAAACGGCACCCGCGCAACAACAGCCGAGCTGGTTGCCACGATTGCCGCACTTGGATCGGGCGGTTCGACGCCGGTTTGCGGTCGCGACCGCGGCGGGCGGCCTCGGGTGGCTCGTTACCGGGGTCTGGATTTCGTTGGTGCCGTCTTACTTGCGCGAAGCGCTCGCCGTCACCAACTTGGCCGTCGCGGGTCTGGTGGCGTTCGTGATGATGTTCGTGTCGGCCGGCGCGCAGTTCGCGTTGCGGCGCGCCGGCGTGGCACTGCTGATACCGCTGGGGATGGCTCTGTGTGCCGGCGGGCTCATCGCACTGGTGGCCGCCGTTCCAGCGCACTCGTTTAGTTTGTTGGCGGCGGCGACGATCGCTGCCGGTACCGGAAACGGCGCTGCGATCCTGGGCAGTCTGGCGGAAGCGAACCGGCTCGCGCCCAGCGACGAGCGCGGCGAAACGCTGTCATTGCATTACGCGATCATGTATTTAATGGTTGGCGGGCCGATTTTGGCGGTCGGCTGGATCGCGACCGGCCACGGTTTCTTCTTCGCCTTTGCCGGCTTGGCCGCGGCCGTCACCGCGGCGGCCGTCGCAATCGTGCTGGCGCGCGAACGCGCACCCGCGGTTTAGCCCGGAACGCGGACTCGGTAGCGCCCGGTCGTTACTGCCGGCGGCAATAGCGGCGTGCGATCGCTGATTCGGCCCGTTAAGCCGACGTTCGCGATCAGTTCGGCGATCCGCCGCGAACTGCCGCGGGGCGCGACGGTACCTTGCGCAGTCCGCATCGCTTGCAATCGTTCGAGGCTGGAGACGATGCGGCGAACCGAACGAACGACGTCGGCGGTGGTCAGCGCGACGACGCCGATGCCGTTGGTGCGGACGTACTCGAGATTCCCGCGCTCTTGTCCCGGGATGAAATCATAGACGACGACGGGGACTTCGGCGATGCTGGCCTCTGCCAAGGTGCCGGGTCCGGCCTTGGTTACCAGGATGTCGGCAGCGCGCATCAGCGACGGAACGTCGTTGGAATAACCGAGCACCGTCATGTTGGTCGGCATCGTCGGTGCCAGTTCGGTCAGCTTGGTGCGCAGTGCGTCGTTGCGGCCGGTCACGACCACCATGTGCAGCGGCAGCTTCGATTTGGCAATCGCGAGAGTGGTCGGCAGAAGCTTTCCGCCGCCCTCACCGCCGGCCATCAGCAGCGCGATCGTGCCTTCGATCGGCAGGCCCAGCCGTTTGCGCAGTTCCAATTTGGTGGCGGTGACGTCTTCGAATTTTGGATGGACCGGATGGCCGAGCAGATGCAAGCGCTCAGCCGGCACCCCGCGCTCTCGCGCCCGGGCATACACCTCTTGGGCGGGGACGACGATTGCGTCGGCTTCGGGCATCAGCCACGATTCATGGACTCGGCCGAGATCGGTTATGACGGTGATGATCGGCACACGCAGCCCAGCATCGGCGCGGGCCCGGAGGGCGGCGTGATTGAGCAGCGGGTGGACGGAGACGATGACATCTGGCCGGTACGAAAGGAACAGATCTCGTAAGCGTGTACGATACAGCGGCTCGCAGAACCGCACGACCATCTTGTGCCGCCGCCGGCCGTTGGTCGCATGATACAACGCGCCGTAGATCGGCGGCGCGAACCGTAGCGCTGCGCTGTACGCCGGTCCCAACTTCGAGAGCGGAAACGTGCAGTGGGCGGCAACGTCCTCGATGCGGTGCTCGAATTCGACCGATTCACCTTGTGGGCCGGTTGTAATCTCATCCAACGCGGCCGTCAGTGCATTGGACGCGCTACGATGACCGCCACCTGTATCTGAAATCAAAAACAGGACACGCTTTTTCATCATCCTCCACCTTAGGCGGAACTAGGTTCCGGTCCCTGGTTTTCCCAGGGGACCGCCCCCCTACCTGAGATGCAGGCACACCCTCAAGGGAGTCCCCTGTGGAGAACTCCCTAAAGGCTGTTTCTACGCGCTTGGAAGGCCGCTGCCGCGCATCGCCCGGATCGACCGAATGCGGGCCAACCGCCTTAAGGCGACCCGGCGCCGGCGCTGCACTGCCCGAACGTGGTTGAGCAGCGCCCGGGCCGGCGCGTCGTAGAACCGAAAGATGTCGCCGAATTCGATGTCGGGATTACGATGGTGCCCGTCGTGATCTTCCGGCAGGACAATCCCGAGCGGCCGCGAGATGCGCACGACCCAGCGCGGCGTTACCCAGCCAAGGTCGACCGTGTGACGCCACCAGACATGCAGCTGCCCGAGAACTAAGCCCACCACGGCGCCGGACGGCGAGAGCGGCCAAATGACAGCCGCAATCGCGATGTACGGTAGCGCGCCGAGCAGGCCGTCGAGCAACACGGAGGGATCGCGCGATAAGACGGCGTGGTCCCAATACGACCGGCTTCGATCGTGATGGGTGCGTAAATGCAGTTTTCCCCACAAGTGCTGCGGGACGTGATACAGGAACGTCGAGACGAAGTCGCCGACGATCAACACGAAAAGAACTGCTACGAAGAAACCCAAGCTCTATCGCTCCGCCCGGGGGACGCGCTGATCGCTGGTTTTGGGTCGAACAACCGAAGTCCCTTGTTCAAGATGACTCCGATTATGCTCGCAATCGTTGCGCTCACCAGCGTCCGCTGCTCGCCACCTTCCCAGCGGCCGGCCGGCGTAAACACGTGGCAGGCATCCACCGTCCGTATCAGCCGCCTGAGGGACCTCGCCCTTACGCGGGGCCCGCTGTCGCCGATCGATGCGGCGCGTGGCATTCGTTTACTCTACGACGTTCCTGTGCCGGCGCGCCCATCGCTCGCAGTCACCCGATCGATCGTGCGCAGCAATCCGCGCCTGTCTCCCGTGCTCGCGCTGGAGCTCGCGACGCGCGCGGTGGGCGAAGCCCACGCCAGCGGGCTACCCTATGGGTTTTACTGTGCGACGTTATTGCAGGAGTCGGCGTTCGAACCCGACGCTCGTTCCAGCGCCGGCGCGATCGGAATCGCACAGTTTACGATCGAGACGGCCGACGCGTATGGGATCGATCCGCTGGACTGGCGCGATGCGATGCGCGGCGCGGCCCGTTTGCTGGCCCGCTATGTTGACGACTATCGCCCGCGCTATGATGACGATCCGTACGAGATCGCGCTCGCGGCCTACAATGCCGGTCCGGGCGCGGTCGAAAAATACGGCGGTGTCCCGCCCTATCGCGAAACCCGCGAATACATTCGCGACGTTTACGACCGCTGGTCGCGCATCGCGTGGGACGCCCGCCGCTAGGCGGTGGCGGTTTTCATGAATGCTTTAGCGTGCTCCCAAGCGTCCTGCACCTCTTTGTGATTCATCGCCGCACTGCTCTGTCGGAAGAACGCATGGCCGACCTCAGGATACACTAGCAACTCGAACTGCTTGCGAGCGGCTGTCAGGGTGCTTGCAATCCGACCGACCGCCTCGGGGCCAATGTAGTCGTCCTTCGCGCCGAAGGCAAGCAGCAGCGGGACCCGAAGCTCGTCCGCATGCGAGAGACCCTCGGGCTCCCCGTTGGGAAACGGTGCGGCGATCATCCCGCCGTAGAACCCGATCGCGCCGCACAGACCGGGCAGGGTCGCGGACAGAAACGCCACCGAACCGCCGAGGCAAAAGCCCCAGGTCATCAGCTTGCCGTGCGCAACGAAGGCCTGGGCGTTCAGCCAGTCCATCGACGCCCGGATGTCGGAGAGCAGATTGGCCTTGGTGAGCTGCCCGGCGGCGGCGAAGCCTGTTTGCAACCCTTGAGGAGTATATGGTTCGTTGAGCTTTGGATGCGTGCGAAAGTAGAAATTGATCGCCAGCCCCACATAACCGGCGGAAGCAACCAGGTCGGTTATGCGCTTGACCTCGGTATTGACCCCGAATACCTCTTGCAGCACGATGATCGCGGGTTTGGGCGCATCCCCATCGGGCCGGGTCAGATAACACGGCATCGATTGTCCGTTGATTGCGATCGTCATGTCCTGGGTACGCATGGCCTGAACTCCTTCGGGCTGCGAGGTCATTAATGATCCCCACGGGCGCACAGATGAGTCGGATCGACGAGCGCTTCCTGCTATCGCGAGCGGCCGCGCCGCTGCGGGGCGGCGGCTTTGCCGACGATGTTCGAATTGGATTCGCAAAATTCCACAAAGCGCTCTCCGCGCGCTACTTGTACGACGATCTCGGGTCGGCACTGTTTGAAGCGATAACCTACTTGCCCGAATACTATCTCACCGCTGCGGAGATCGAAATCTTTGAACGGTACGCTGATGAGATTATCGCCGCGGTTGGTTCGCCAATCGCGCTCGTCGAACTCGGCAGCGGCACGGGGCGTAAGACACGGCTGCTCATCGAGGCTACGCTGGCGAAGCAGCCACGCTTAACCTACCAGCCAATCGACATCTCGGCCGGAACGCTCCAAGCCTCGGCGCGCGCGCTGCTCCACGAATACGCCGCGTTGAATATCGTCGGACATGCCGGCGATTACTTCGACGTTCTGGGTTCGGGTGCGTTCAATTGTCCCGAGCACGTGCTGGCGCTGCTGCTCGGTTCCAATATCGGCAACTATACGCCGGCGGAAGCGACCACGTTGTTGCGGGCGATCGCGGGCTCGCTCGAGCTGGGCGATGCCTTGCTGCTCGGAGCTGACTCGCGGAACGATCCCGCAATGATTCTGCGGGCGTACGACGACCCGACCGGCGTCTCGAGCGCGTTCGCCAAGAATATTTTGGGGCGGATTAATCGCGAGCTCGGCGGAAACTTCGATCTTGCAGCATTTGCGCACGTGGTCGAGTACGATGAGTTACGGGGATGCGTCAAGTCCTATCTCCAGTCGCAAACATCCGCCGTCGTCATGATCGATGGGCTCAACCTGCGGGTGGACCTCGCCGCCGGCGAACGCATCCACATCGAATCGTCGTATAAGTTCTCGGCCGAACGGATCGAAGAACTTGCGACGGCGTGCGGGCTGCGCCTAGCGCGCGCGTGGACCGATCCGGCCGGCCGTTTCAGCGCCAACTTGCTCATGCGCTAAAACTAGTCGAGCGGGATGCGGAGTCGCGCGTAGCGGGCGCCGTCGAAGAAGTCGCCCATCAGAATGCCGTCCCAAAACGCCAGCCGGGCATTGACCGCGTCTTCGGGCAGCACGAAACGCAGATGCACGATCAGCGAGGTGTGTGGTGCGATTGTGGCGGCCGGCGAACTAGCCTCGGGATCGGCTCGGAAGCGAACCTCGCGCTCGTCGATGGCGTAGGCGATGTCGGGAGCCCATCGGTAGTCGACTCGCTTCGCATTGTTGGCGACATCGACGTCGATGTCGTAGACGCGCCGGCCGCCGGTTTGGCTGGGCTTGACCTGCACGACGCGGAAGTCGAAGTCGTCATGGTGGACGCTGACGGAACGGTCGATGACCATCGGTGCCGTCAAGGCGCGATAGTGCCACGCGAAAGAGGCCACCGCGATGGCGATCGCCCCGAGGGCGCCGACAACGGTGATGCTACGGCGGCTCATGTTAACTTTGTATCACAAAGTTCAAACGAATGGCAAGCCCTCCGGGCGTTGCGCCTAACGTGATGCCGTGACACCACGCATCGGTATCACAACGTCGTATGCCGCCGATGGCTCAGTCGATCCCGACGCGCACGACTACTGGCGCGCCGTCGAGTGCCATGGCGGCCGACCAATTTTTCTGCCCAACGATTGCTCAATGGTAGCGACCGCCGGCGATGGAATCGACGGCGTGATTGTGAGCGGGGGAGTCGATGTTGACCCGGCTCGCTACGGAGGCCGGCGGCTCGCGGCAGTTGATGTGCCGGATCCCGACCGCGACGCATTCGAGCTTGCATTGTTTGGCCGGCTGCGCAGCGGTGCAATCCCGACCCTATGTCTGTGCCGCGGCTTGCAAGTCGCCAACGTGGCATTCGGTGGCACGCTGATCGAAGATCTCGCTACCGAATTCGGCGTTGGGCGCATCAACCACCGTCCGCGCGCTTCAAACGGAGATGCCATCACGACGGTCAGGCCGGAACATTGCGTGCGCGTTCAGCCCTGCAGCGCGCTGGCGAAACTCGTCGGCGCGCACGAATTTGCAACCAACGCGGTCCACCATCAGGCGGTTCGGAAGGTCGCACCCGATCTGAGCGCGGTCGCGTGGACAAACGACGGCATCGTCGAAGGGCTCGAAGCCAATTTCGATCACCCGTTTTTTATTGCAGTGCAGTGGCATCCCGAGTTGCTCGCCGGCGATCCAGTCAGCGTGCGCCTGTTCGGTGGATTGATTGCCGCGGCGAGCCTACGCGCCAAAGCGCAGGCGGGTCCGCCGCTCGACGGCGCGTAAGGCGGCTTCGGCTCCAATCGCCAGCAGCGCTGATGCGGCGCTGCCGACGACAATCTTTCCCGGGTCGTCGCTGCGCAAACCGTCGAAAAGCAAGACGCCGAGCCCGCCAGCATTGATCCAGGCCGCCAGATTGGCGAGCGCGATCAAGGAGACGGCGGCGATTCGGATGCCGCCAACGATCACTGGCAGTGCCTGTGGCAACTCGACCCGCCGGAGCATCTGCAGGGGCGACATCCCGAGCCCGCGCGCAGCGTCGATCAGATCCGCGCGCACCCCGCGCAGTCCGGCGGCGATATTGCGGACCAAGATCATCTGAGCGTAGGCGACCAATGCCACCAGTGCCGTCCAATATCCCAAACCAAGCATCGGAATCAGCAGCGCGAACAGGGCCAAGCTCGGGATCGTGTAAATCGCGCCGAGCACACCGAGCAGCGGTGCGCCGATCCGGTGATTGCGCGCGACCAAGATGCCGAGCGGCAGGGCGATCGCCAAGGCGACGGCCAGGGCGCTGGCGGTCAGAAGCAGATGTTCGCCCAGGCGTGTCGCGACGTCGAGTGGATGCGACCGCAGATAGATCACCGCGCCGGCCCGCCGATAGCCTGCCGAAGGTCGTCGAAACCAAGCGTGCCAACGGCACGCTCCCCGTCGATCACGTCAAGCCGTTCGGCACCGGCAAGCAACAGCCCGAGCGCATCGCGAAGGCTGCGGTCGGCGCCGATCGACGGATGGGAAGCGCCGTCGCCGGCGGTTGCGGTCATCGCGCTACGCGCCGGAATGAGGCCGAGGCGGCGGATCGCGTCGCCGCTTTCAAGCAACCGCGCGACGTACGCGTCGGCGGGTGTGGCCAAGAGCGCCAACGGGATGTCGTATTGGAGCACGCGGCCGTTCGCCATCACTACAACGCGGTCAGCGATGCGCAGCGCTTCTTCGACGTCGTGCGTGACAAACAAGATCGTCGTCCCCAGCGCGCGATGGATGCGGCGTATCTCATCTTGCAGACTGAGTCGCACGATCGCGTCGACCGCGCCGAACGGTTCGTCCATCAGCAACAGCCGCGGCCGGGCGGCCAGCGCGCGCGCGACGCCGACGCGCTGTTGCTCGCCGCCGGAGAGCTCGTGCGGCAAGCGCTCGCGATACCGCGCCGGCTCGAGTTGCACGAGGCTCAGAAGTTCATCGACCCGGTCGCGCGTGCGGCTGCGATCCCACCCCAATAGTTCCGGTACGACGGCGATGTTTTGCGCTACGCTGAGATGCGGGAACAGACCAACGGCTTGAATGGCGTAACCGATGCCGCGCCGCAGCGCCGTCGCCGTCTGGGCGTGGATATCGGCGCCATCGATCTCGATCGTGCCGGCCGCCGCCTCCACCAGTCGGTTGATCGACCGCAGCAGCGTGCTCTTTCCGGACCCAGATGCGCCCAGGATGACGACTAGCGCGCCGGCGGGAACATCCAAGCTCACATCGTTGACCGCCGGCCGGTCGGCGTCGGGATACCGAACCGTTAAATGCGCAATTCGGACCGCAGCGCCGGCGGCCGGCGCAGCGGAATTCACGCCAGGCCGCTGACTGTGAGAAACTCGCGCGCGACGTCAGCCGGCTCGCGCTTTTCACCATCGATCTTGTAATTCAGCATTCGCATCGTCGTGTCGGTGAGCTGCGGGCTGAGCCGGTTGAGCGCGGTGGCGATCACCGGATGGCGCTTGAGTGTTTCGGCCCGAACCACCGGGGCGACCTGATAGGCCGGCCACAAGTGCTTGTCGTCGACCAGCACGATCAGGTGATCCGCCTGGATTTGGCCATCGGTGCCGAACGCTACTACGACGTCGACGTTCTTCGAAATCAACGCCTTATATTTGAGGCCGATGTCGAAGAGCTTCACATCGGCGAACGCAAACCCGCCGTAGGTCTTCTTCAGGCCGGGCAGACCGTCGTCGCGCTTGAGAAATTCGGGGATGGCGCCGAGGCGCAAGTGCGGCGCCGCCTTCGACAGATCGCTGAGCGTATGCAGGTTGTACTTCCAAGCAACCGCCTGCGTCGTCGCCAGTGCTTGCGTGTTGTTCATCGGGGCCGGATCGAGCCAGACGAGCTTGTAGCGCGCGGCGTACGCCTGCTTCACGGTCCGATACGTTGCCGCGGCGTCGGCGGTTGGCTTCAGTTTGAGCTGATTGATCAGCGCTGTTCCGGTGTATTCCGGATACAGATCGATATCGCCGCGCAGCAATGCCGCCATCGCGACTTGCGTTCCGCCGAGATCGAGCTTGCGCGCGATCGCGAGACCGCCGGCTTCAAGTAACTGCGCGTACATCTCACCCAGCAGCAGGGCTTCGGTGAAATTCTTCGAGCCGACCGCGATCCGTGGGCCATTTTGTTTTTTGCCGCAAGCTGCGAACACCATCGCCGATCCGAGGATCGTGATGGCACGGCCACGCGACAGCGATAGAGGTGCGAGCGCGCTGCTCAGGCGATCCTACTTAAAACTGAAGCTGCGCGACTAGGCAGCATAGCGCCGCGAGCTAACGCCGTGCCGCGTACGATTGACGGCCCGGCAGATCCGCAGCGCCCGATAAGGCCATAGCATGACGGTCACTCCTCGCCTTGAAATCCCCGCGATTAGAATCGGTCCACCATCCGTTCGATCCTTCCTTGTATCTACGCTGGAGCCAGGTGCACTCGGCGGGCCAGCCGGCGTTCCATGGCCGAGAGCGCCGCCTCGGCCGCGAGTGCCAGAACGGCGACAGCGATGGCGCCCTCGAGCAGCGAACTCGGATCGTTATTGGCCAGCCCGTTGACGATGTACTCGCCGAGTCCTCCGCCGCCGATGAATGCAGCCAGCGTGGCGCTGGCGATGATCTCGATTGTCGCGGTGCGAATTCCGGCGAAGACAACCGGCAGCGCCAGCGGCCATTCGATGCGCCGGCGCAACTCGCGCTGCGACATCCCCATTCCGTGCGCTGCGTCGACGACTGCCGGCGGGACGGAGCGTAGTCCGAGGTCGGTGTTGATGCAGATCGGTGGAATGCCGAGTAAGCTCAGCGCCACCAACGCCGGCGTATAACCCACGCCCAGAAGCGGTATCATCATCGCCAGCACCGCGAGGCTTGGAACGACGCGGGCGATATAGACCGTTCCTAATGCCAGTCCCCGGCCCGCTCGCCACCGGGCGATCGCCGCCCCCAGCGGCAGGCCCACGCCGAGCGCCACGCCCAGCGCGCTCGCCGACAACAGCAAATGGTCCCGAACGTGGATGAAGAGGTCGAGCACCGCTAGATTTTCTGCGCATGGCGCCGAAGAGACGGAGGATGGTCCTTCGTCCGAAGAGTTTCGACTACCCGGCGCCTGGCGCAACCGTCGTTCCGCTGCGCCGGCTCGATGATCCGGCGCTGTATTCGAGCCGCGAACTCTCTTGGCTTGAGTTCAACGATCGCGTTTTGGAGGAGGCCTTGGACGTCCGCAACCCGTTGCTGGAACGTCTCAAGTTCATGGCGATTTACGCCAACAATCTGGACGAGTACTTCATGATCCGGGTGGCGGCGCTCAAACAACAGGTTGAAGCCGAGGTTCACCAACGTTCGGCCGACGGCCGGCTTCCGCTCGAACAACTGGCGGCAATCTCCACCCGGCTCCGCGGCTCGCTCGCCCGCTATACGCATTACCTGCGCGAATCGCTCCTGCCCGAACTCAGTCGCGCCGGAATCCGGATCGTGCCGTACGCCGACCTCGACGACGGCGCGCGGGCCGCATTACGAAAGACTTTCGACGAGCGCGTGTTCCCGGTGCTCACCCCGCTGGCAGTCGATCGCGGTCACCCGTTTCCCTATATCTCAAACCTGTCGCTGTCGCTGTGTGTTGAGTTGGAAGAAACGACCGACGACGGCGCGCAGATGCACTTCGCGCGCGTCAAAGTGCCATCGAGCTTACCGCGCTTCGTCCCGATCGATGCGATGCCGGGTGAATATCGCTTCGTCTTGCTCGAAGAGATCATCCGCAATAACCTCGAGTCGCTGTTCCCGGGAATGACGATCCGCGCAGCGCACTATTTTCGCATTACGCGCGACGCCGACCTCGATTTGCAAGAGGACGAGGCTGAAGACTTGCTGCTGGCGATCGAGACCGAGCTGCGCAACCGCCGCTTTGGCGAACCGGTGCGCTTGGAAGTCGATGCGGCGATGCCAGGTTATTTGCGACTTTGGCTGCTCGAGTCGCTCGAACTTGGTGACGAGGACATCTACGAAATCGACGGTCCGCTGGCGCCATCCGACTTCGTTGCCCTCGTGAATCTCGACCGGCCCGACCTCCACGATCCGACATTTGTACCGGCCTTCCCGCGCCGGCTGACGGTGAACCGCGATATCTTCGCGGCGATTCGCGAAGGCGATCTGCTGCTGCATCACCCTTTCGAATCCTTCGATCCGGTCATCCAATTCCTCGAACAGGCGGCCGACGATCCCCACGTGCTCGCGATCAAGCAAACACTCTATCGCACGTCGGGCGCATCGCCCGTCGTCTCGGCGCTGATGAAAGCCGCCGAAAACGGCAAGCAAGTGGCGGCGCTCATCGAGCTCAAAGCGCGGTTCGATGAGGAGAACAATATCCACTGGGCGCGCAATCTGGAGCGGGTCGGCGCCCACGTCGTGTATGGGTTCGCCGGACTGAAGACCCATGCCAAGGTCACGCTGATCATCCGCGACGAGCCCGACGGCATTCGGCGCTACGTCCACTTCGGCACCGGCAACTACAATGAAAAGACGGCCCGCATTTATACTGATTTTAGCTTGTTCACCTGTCGGCCCGAACTTGGCGTTGACGCGAGCAATCTGTTCAACGCGCTGACCGGCATCTCCAAAGCGATGCGCTACGATAAGCTGCTGGTCGCGCCCGACACGCTGCGCGGCGGCTTTATCCACCTGATCGAACGCGAGATCGAGCACGCGCGGGCTGGCCTGCCGAGTGGGATCACGGCGAAGCTTAATGCGATCAGCGACGAGGGGATCGTGCAAGCGCTGTATCGGGCATCGCAAGCCGGTGTGCCGATCGAATTGATTGTCCGCGGCATGTGCGAGCTGCGGCCGGGGATTCCAGGGATTAGCGACGGGATTCGCGTCCGCAGCATCGTCGGCCGCTTCCTCGAACACTCGCGGGTGTACGTGTTCGCCAACGGCGGTGAACGCGAAGTGTTCATCGGCAGCGCCGACTGGATGGGCCGCAACCTCAACCGCCGGGTCGAGACGATCGTGCCAGTGCTGGACCCGCAATTGCGCGACCGCATCTGCGACGACATCCTGAAGACGCTGATGGCCGACAATGCCAAAACGCGCTGGCTTCAGTCAGATGGCACCTACGTGCGACACCGACCCGCAGCGGGCGACCGGCTCGTGAACGCGCAAGAAGCCCTCTTGTTCGCAGCCCGGCCCTCGCAACATGCACCGGAAGTGCCCTTCATCAAAGCATAACCCCCGAGTACGGTCCGCGAATGCGCGGTGTGCCGCCAACCCCGTACGTTTCGAGTCGTGCGCTTGCGACTACGCGAACGGGTTCAACTAAAGTGACAGGGGTTCGCCTTCATCAAGGCTTAAGTTTACCCGGCTAGCATTCTAACCATTGCCGTAGGCCGGCCCCGCAGATCGGTTGGTGGCGGGCTGCGTGCTTTTGATCGATCTCGCGGACGAAAGGGAGACCTCAATGCGACTGGCGCCCCGAATGATCTTGGCGTTTTTGTTGGTGGCCTCGTTGATAGCCGGACCGGTCTCCGCGGCGGCTAGTTCGCCGGTCATCGCCCAGGCCGCACCCGCGGTGGGAACCGGAACTCTCACCGGGACCATAACCGAAGCCGGCGGCGGCCCGCTGGCCGGAGTCACGGTCACCGCCGTCGGTCCGCAGTCGCGCGCGACGACGACAGACGCGGTCGGCAGCTATACGTTGTCACTGACGCCCGGCGTCTATACGATCACGGCGACCAAAGCCGGTTACAATCCGGCCAGCGAAACCGATTTCGTCATTTTGCCGGGCGCAGGCGGTACCGCCAACGTGGCGCTGGCGCAGGCGACGCTAACGTCATTGCGCGAGATCGGCCGGGTCACGGTCTCGAGCCGGCGCAGCACGTTCAACACCACCCCGGCTTCGGTGGCGACGATCTCGTCGGCCGCGGTCGCCGACCAAGGTCAAAATCAGGTCATGCGGCTGCTCGACCAAACGCCGGGCATCGTGACCGGTCATCCGAGTTCGAACGCCAACAGCGCAACGGCGGCCGGCATCCAGATCCCCAACGTCCGCGGAGGTCTGGCGTACGAGACGTCGTCACTGGTTGACGGCCATCCGCTGTCGGTTGGCCGATTCGGTAACTATGTGATCACGTTCCTCAACGCCAACGTGCTCGAGAATGTCGAGCTGATCAAAGGGCCGGGCGCCAACGCACCGCAGATCAACTACGCGGTCGGCGGAACGGTCAACTTTCGGACTGTGGAGCCGACGCGTGCGCGCACCGGCTACTTCCGCCAGAGCGTCGATAGCTACAGCGGCTTGCAGAGCGCGCTTCGGTTAACCGGTTCGGCGGGTCTCAAAAACCGATTGGGCTATGCGCTCGTCTACGCGATTAACGGAACGCCGGGACCAATCACCAACACCCCGACATATCTTGCGCTGCCGACGTCCACGACAGCCGGAAAGCAATCGATTATCAGTGGGACCAACGCCGCCGGCGCGCCGGTCAACGGTTTCCTTGGCTTCGGCTCGGGCGCCGCGCCGCCGGCCGGCTATGCGCCCAACCCGAATTTCCCGAGCGGCGTCTACCAGCAAGGGGCTCCCAATCAAGCCTACACAAACCTGGTGGCGTGCTGCCAGCCGATGGGTACCGGCTTCACAAATCGCTCCGAGCTGGTCAAGCTACGCTACAATCTTTCGGGCGCGACCACGATTACCGCCAGCTATCTTGGCAGCCAGACGCTGGCCAATCACGATGCAACCGGCTTCAACGAGGTATTTTCGGAGTTCACGCCCGGGGCATCCTACGCCGCTGCCGCCAGCCTGCCGTTTAGCCCGGGGCAGCTGTTCTTGGCAAACTCGAACGTTCGCTTACCGGCCAATCAGCAGACAATTAACAACGAGCCAATGTTTCAAGCCGAATTGCGCACGACGCTGGGCAAGGACACGATCTTGGCTCGGGCCTATTCGGCATCGATCAACCGGCTGATCTTCAACGGCCTCAACGATCCGACGCAGCGCGTCCAGGGCCAATATCAAGTCTGGGGGACGGCCTCGGTCACCCCGCTGGCCGGCGGCGCCGCGGTAACCCAGACTTTCAACGGTCAGACGATCAATTACACGAACGGCGCCTACAGTTATTTTCGCCAGACGGAGCTCAACAAGCTCAAGGGGCTGTCGTTCGAGTACGATAAGTTCCTGAGCAACGGCGACGTGATCACATTGTCGTACGACCGATCGAAGGGCGATTACTTTGCCGATACGGTCAACGGCTCGGTGACCGGTGCCACCCAGTCGGTTGCCATCTTCCCGGGATCGACGACCGACTATGGCACGCTGTTGCTGCGCGGATTATTCACGCGCGGAAACACCAACCTGACGCTGTCGGCGTTCAGCAACACGTACGCCAATCATTTCGGCGTCGGAACGACGCATGCGTTCACGTTCGCGGACAAGAATTACTCGCATCTGGACGGTCGCATCGGGCTCTCGATCCGGCCGAGGTCGAACCTGGCCCTGCGTGCGGCGGCCGGTTCGGCGGTCGTCCCGCCATACATGCAGCTCTACACGGTCGCGACCAACAGCGCCCAAGACGTCTTCAACGCCACCCAAAACAAGGCGGCCCTCAACTCGATCACGATTCGGGGCCCGTCGAACCTCTTACCGGAGACGACGTTCGGCTACAACGTCGGCGGTGACATCCGTTTCGGCGACGGCTCGGTGTTCTCGGCCGACGCCTACACGACGAATTTGTACAACACGTTTCTGCAACAGACGTTCCCCAGCGGAACGTTCGTGAACACGGCGTTGCCGCCCGGGCAGCAGACCATTCCGGTGTTCACGCAGCAAAACGTCAATCTCTCGAACTCACGCTACCAAGGCCTGGAACTAGCGCTCAGCAAGGATCAGCCCTTTGGCTTCGGCTATGCGATCCGCACGTCGCTCATCAAAGCGTATTCGTACAACCTGCCGCCGGGCTTTTACAACACGGCCGCCGGCGCCAATACGACCAATTTGGCGGTCATCGACGGGCTCAACTTCCAATCCGGCGGCATCGGCGGCGTCAACGGGTCGGGTTTCGGTAACCAGAGCATCCCCTACGCTCAAGGTTCGGCCGAAATACATTTCAGGCAGGGCACGTACGGACTGGTGTTCTTGGGTACGACGTACTACGGTAAAAACAACTCGTACAACGTGCCGTCATTCTTGATCTGGAACGGGACGATCCGCGGGAAGATCGGCGATCCGCGTACGACCTACCAGTTCTCAGTTGACAACCTTTTCAACGCCTATCCGAATTCGTTCATCACCGCGTACGGCGGCGTTCCCAACGTGTTGATCAACGGGCGGCTCGGATACACGAACCAAAACACGGTCGGCCCGCGGCACACGCTGATTTCGATCACCCAAGCTCTAGGCCGCTAGCTCAACGGCCGAATCGAACGGCCTCGGGGCCTGGGAACGGCGTTGGCGCGAGCTGCAGGCACCCGATGCGCCCGTGCGAAGTCGGGCGCTCGTACGGCCGTGAAGCCGTGCGCTTCGCGTTTGAGCTTCACGACGTGTGATGTCGTCGCGCCGTTTTGCGTAACGTGGATCTTTACGGTGGTGGTCGCGTCGCCGGGTGAGGTAAAGCCAAAGACTGAATCGACCCGTGCATTCGGGTCGCTTGCTTTCACCAGCCCGCGCACGTATTGGACAGCTTCGGCGTTCGTTGGATGGCGGGCGGCGAGCCGCTGAGCGCGGCGCGGTTTGGAGGCCTGCGCGTTGGCTACCGTCACCGAGCGCGACGCTTTCGCCGAGCGATCGGTTGACGCGACGGCGCGCTCCGCTCGCGTACCCGGCGATCTTGGTTGTGTCGCCAGGGACTTTGGGCGAGGTGCAGGCTTTCTCGCGGCGAGGGCGGCTTGACGTGGCCGTCTGCGGGTGTGGGCGGCGACGCGCATCGCATGCGGTTGAGCGCGGGGCGGTCTCGACGAGTGCATTCGCGTAGCGGCAGTGGCGACAGCGTGCCGGCCGGGTTTTTTGTGCAAGTGCGCGCCGCCGCCAAGTTCCCAGGTCGCTAGCAGCGAGGTAACGACGAGACCCACTACGAGCGTGAAGGCGCGCATGTGTCCATCGTACCCCGGCTTCGCCGCAGAAGTCAGCCGGAGGCCGCGACCTGTGCGTTAAGACACCGTTAAAGCTGGCCGTCTCGCCCGCTCCACAATCTTTTCCCACTCGTAAGGTGTGACCGGCTGCACTGAAAGGCGCGATCCCCGCCGCAACAGCACCATCGTGCCCAGCTCCGTCATCGTGCGCATCTCGGCCAGCGGAACGAACCGCGGCAGCTCCGCTTCATAAGCGACGTCGACCATCTGCCAAATCGGGTTCGCGTCGGTTGCCCGCCGATCGAAATAATCGCTCTTGGGATCCCGCGCGGTGAAGTCGGCATATGACTCGCGCACCACCTTACAGATGCCGGCGACGCCCGGCTCTTTCGTGCTGCTGTGATAGAAGAAGCCAAGATCTCCAAGCCGCATCGCGATCATGTTATTGCGGGCCTGGAAGTTTCGAACGCCGCTCCACTCGGTGCGACCCTCACGCCGCAAGCGCTCGAAGCCGTAGGTTTCGGGTTCACTCTTGAACAGCCAGTGGTTCGGCATTTCCCCCTACTACGCAGGGTGCTAAGAAAAGCCCGCCGACCAGCAGAGTCGACGGGCTTTTGCTGGCCGCGGCCGTAGATCAGATCTTACGCGTGAGAATGAACCGATAGGTTCGGAAATTGACCTGTTGTAGCGACCTGTTAATTGAAGCTCCGGGGACGAGCGTCCCATTCGGCCCCTGCGTGAGGGTCAGCGACTGGGTTCCCTGGTTGAAGAGCGCGCGCCCCAATTGCGAACCGGTATTGTAGTTGAAGATGTTGTCGCCGGAGATTCGGAACAGACCGAGTCCGACAATCGGCAGCCGCACCGACGCGTTGAACAGCGTGTATGCCGGTCCGTACGTGGAGTTATTGGACCCTTGGTAGTTCGCGCCGAACGTGAACAGCGATCCGTTGACGCCCGCGAATCGGACTTCGCCGTACCCTTTCGCATACGGGATCGAGCCCGAGCCAAATGAGAAGCCGTCGAGCTGCCGGCCATTGATCAGATTGCTAGGCCCATTGGCATAGATGCTCGCCGGCAATTGGTCGAGGTAGGCCCGTTCCACCGAGGCGTTGAGAATGTAGCCGAATCCCGCCGGCGGTGTTTTGGTGATCGCCAGCTCTGCGCCATACAACCGCAGCAAAGACCCGTTCAAGGTGATCGACTGCAGGAACGTGCCGGTCGCCGGGAAGCCGGTCACCGGCGGGATCGGCGTCTTCTGCTGAGCGAATGCGTTGTGAATGCGATCGTTGTAGACGTCGAGCGAGAGAATACCGCCATCCGGCAAGCGGAGGTCGCCGCCGACGTCGAGCGCTACGATCGTTTCCGGGACGAGCGCCGGATTTGCGATACTCAACGTGTAGGTTTGATTGTTGGCGCCGTTCGGAAGATCAACGCTGCCGAGGCCCGAGATCTGCKAGGCGTACGGCGTGCCGATGGAAGAGCCCGCCGTTAGCCTTAGAGCCAGGTCGCGCGTCGCGCGGTAACTCAGACCAAGATGCGGATCGAAGTGCGAGAACGTCGTGCTGAACGGTACCAGCGCCACTGGAGCGGCGAAGCCATTACCGGGGATCACGATCGGTGTTCCGTTGCTGCCGGTCACGGTTTTGTTCGCACCGAACGCCGCCAGGACGCTCGGGTCCTCGGTTTGTGCGTTGGCCTTATAGTTGGTGACGTACGCTCCGAGATCGATCCGCAGTTTTGAATTGACCTGAAACGCGCCGGTCAGCGAAAAGTCGTTCTTGCGGATTTGCGTCGACGGGACGCCGATCGAGGATCGCGGCAAGGCCAACAGTGAACACGTCGGCTGCCGCAGCGCCGTATTGCCGCCCGTGCCCATCACGAGATTGGCCACGTTTGTTCCGACGACCGGCGTGCAGCCCGCCGGCGGGATCGTGGTGTCGTTGGTCTGCGATGAGGTGTCTTCGGAGTTGTAATCGTAGCTGAAGTTGTACAGATTGTTTCCGACCGGGTGCAGATACGTGAAGGTGACGCCGTGCAAGCGGTCGACCTCTGGCTGGCTGAACGGCGTGCCGTAGCCCCAGCGGCCGTCGTTCGCCTGCCGCGTGACCGTGGTATAACAGGGGATTTGCGGGCTACAGATCGGCGCGGTGCTGGTGGTTGGAAAAACGATGGGCGTCTGATCGGTTCCCACGAAGGCGGGAGCATTTAACGATGTCGTCGCCCCGCTGAAGCACGGTCCTTTCGCACCGCCAGCGGCAACCGTCGGGCTCACAAACACGGCTTGGCAGTTGGCCGGGTTGGTGACTTGCGACCAGCCACCGCCGTTGCCGGGGTATTGGTTCTCGAAGTCGCCGCTGATGAAGCGGTTGATCAACGCCGTATACGGCCGCACCAGGACCGTATCGTTTTTGAACGACGTCCGCAACTCGGCAGTGAACTGTGGCTCATTGTTCTGGATGAACGAATTGGGAAACCAGAAATAGCTGTCGACGGTCTGACCAATCAAGTTGCTGGCGTAGGGAGGGTTGTAGCCTGACGTGACGCTGCACTGTGACGGGTCGGTGGCCGGGGTGCTGCCATTGAAGCACGGCGCAACCAGCGTGCGGCCTTGGTAACTGCCGTATGAACCACCCTGGGGTTGGTACTGTCCCTGCAGTCCTAAGTACTCGAGCGTGATCGAGGTTGACTTTGAGAACCGGTACCGCAGCTTAGCTAGCTCACCTTCGAGCGCATAGCGGTTGCTGAAGTCTCCGACCCACTGCGCGAGTCCGGTTATTGTCGGCACTTGGCCGATGCCCGGCGTGGTCGGGGTGACCGAGCCGACGCGGATCGGGAAGTACTGGTCGTACGGACCGTTGTAGCCGGTGAACGACTTTCCGACAACCAGGCTAAGCCGGTTGTCTTTGAGCGCGTTGGCGCTGCCGAAGAACGCGTACTGTCCACCGCGGAAGCTGTCGGTGCCGAGGCTGATCTCGGCTGAATTGCCGGGCGAGAAATCGCGCGTGCGAATGTTGATCGTCCCGATTGCCGATTCACCGGCGGTTGGACCGTTGAGGCCGGCTCCCTTGAGCACTTCGATTTGGTCGAAGATCCCGCTGGAAGCATAATTGGAGTTCCAGTTACCGAATGTGCCGGAACTCAGCGGATGACCATCGATATTGACCTTGGTTTCGGTGAAGGCACCGCGCACAACGAAGAAGGTGTTCGCGGTCGCACCGGTCGTGCGAGCGACTGAAATGCCGGGCAGGTCACCGACCGTGTCGGTGAGATTCGGCAGCGCGCGCTGGCTGAGCACCTCGCTGTTGAGGGTTGCGATCGAAGCCGTGCTCGTGTTGAGCGAAGTGGTTCGGCTGACGGTGACCCGGCTGATCGTGCGCAGCGAGGTTAAGTTCGCCTCGGCGATCGCGATTCCGAGGTTCAGCGTCGCCCCGACGGCGACTGCCACGGCCGGAATCGTGCTGGTTTGAAAACCGCCCTTATTGATGACGACGTCGTAGATGCCGGGCGGCAGGCTGAGGCTGAACGTCCCGTCACCCTTGGTCGAGGCGGTCTGGGTATTGCCACCGCCGCCGGTGGCGGTGACGACGGCCCCACCGATGGGCGTATTGCTGGTAGCGTCCGTCACCGTACCGCTAAGAGTTCCGGTTGTCGCGGCCGGCGTCGGCGGGGGGAGGGGCGGCGGCGCGGCCGCCGGCGTGGCTTGAGCGATCGACTTCGCCTCTTGGGCGTTGATCGGCGCCGCACTCATGGGTCCGACGATCAACGACAACAACAGTACGAGAGCCGTCAGAACGCGCGTTGTCATTCGCACGTGTGGGTCCTCCTGGGAAAGTGTGAAGTGGTGGCCCGCGAATATCGACCCCGGCTTAAGGACGGGTTATCGGTGCTCGCACGACTGGCAAGATCGCCCGGCTGGAACCATTGTATGTTACGCCGAGGTCGAATCCTGTGTAATGCAAGACCGGTTCATGAAGCGATCCCCAACCGGGTGGGACAACATCGAGCCCGAGGGCTATGTTGCCGGGGTTACGACGAAGGTCGTTCGGCATACCTTGATCGGCGGCCGAAAAGCGACGCCGGATGCTTCGGGTCCGGCGCTCGAGGTCCGCTATTTCGCCCTTCCGCCGGGCGCCGTTACGCGGCTAGAAAAGCATGAACACGAGCACTTCGTCATCGTGGGGCAGGGCGTCGGCGAAGCGATCGTCGGTCACACCGTCCGCGAGGTCAGACAGCACGACGTCATCTACGTCGCCGCGCTCGAAGCGCACCAATTCGTGAATTCCGGGGCGGTGCCGTTCGGATTCTTCTGCATTGTCACCGCCCACCGCGACATCGCCCAGGCACTTGCACCCGCGGAGCTTGCTGCGCTGTTGGCGTCACCTGCCGGCCGCATTGCCGACCCGGACTGCGCTCCGGCGCCCCGGCCGTAGCGCAAAAATTCACCGCGTCCGAGGGTGCCGGCGGACAGCTGCTAGGCGCGCTCGAGCCGCCGGCCCTCGAATGTTTCAAGCGCCGTCCGCTGCGCCGGTGTCCAAGAAGCGCCTGAGTTGCCGTCCGACCGTACGACGACAACCCGCGACGATGCCCGCACCGATCCGTCATCGCCGGCGAGGGCCTGGTCCATGGTCGCGCTGGAGCGCCCCAGTGCCGTTAGCTTCGACCATACGCGCAAGCCTTCGTCGTAAAAGCAGGCCGCGATGTAGCGCAGATGGAGTTCCGCGGTCACATGCGCGAACGCGAATGGTCCGGGCTCCGGGTCACCGGCCGCGAGAAAGTACTGCAGGCGTCCCAGTTCCAAATACGCAGTGTAGACGGTGTTGCTGACGTGACCGAGGGCGTCGGTTTCGCAATAACGCGGCCGCAGTTCCACCGAAAAGCGAAACGTGCGCAGCCACGCCGCCTCGTCGCCCGGCCGGTAGAGTTCGAGCAATTCGCAGCTAGCGTCGTAAGGCCGCGCTTACGGTCCGAATGCTAATGCGGGATCCTGATCACTTCGGCCGGTGCCGGCTGGCCCGCGAACGCTCGCGCGAGAATCGGAGCGAGTTCGTTGTTTTCCACCATTGGGCCCAAAATGTCGGTGTCGCCGTAGAACTTTCCGGCGATGAAAACCTTTGGCAAAGTCGGCCAATTGGTCATTTCAGCGAGCGCCTCGCGCTTGGGCACGTTCTCAAGGACGTCGATGACCTCGAACGGATAGCCGAAGCGGTTAAAAAACTGAATCGTTTCGAGCGTGAAACCGCAGCGCGGCACGTCCTTCGTGCCCTTGCCGTAGACGACGATGGTGTGGTCGGTGATTTCGCGGTCGATTTCATTGCGGATTGCGTCTGACACGATGGTTACTCCAGTATTTCGGTTTTCAATTCGACCGCGTGGACGCGGCCGTCGCGCAGCGCGTCGCGCAGCGCACCATAGACCAGTTGATGCTGTTCGATCAAACTCTTGCCGGCGAACACTTTCGATCGGACGTGCACGTTGAAGTGGTCCATCGTCCCGGTTCGGTCGGCAATCCCCACTTGAGCGTCGGGCATGGCCGCACGAATGAGCCCCGTCAGCGACACCTGATCGATCATCGCTCCCCCTGTCGGCGCCTACGACTCGCCTTCGAGGCGGTCGGGTTGCGGTGCCTCAAGCGCTCGCCGGCCTTCACCCAGCCGGCCGACCCTGTGTCCCAACGCTTGGGCGAGCCCCAGCGAGAGTGCCAGGCCCGCCAGCGACAGGACGATCGCCGGAACGCCTTTCGCGCGCCACCGGCCGGCACGCAGTTCGGATGAGCGGACGAGCTTACTGAGACGTTTGGGGTCGGTGAGCGCCTGATAGAACAATCGCGGCCTCTCGGATGTGGTACGTGCCAGGGCATTCGCCGGCAGATCGGCATCCCCTGATAAATCGCATGAGATCACGCCAGGCCGCAGCGGCATTGCTGGGAGTCCGCCGCGCGCCTGCGAACATAGCGCCATGACGAAAGACCGAACCGAGTTTCGCTGGGATGTGCCGGCCAACTTCAATTTCGCCCGCGATGTCATTGACGCCCTCGGCAACGAGCGCCGCCGAGGACTACTGTTCGTTGATGCGGCGGGCAAGCAAACCGACGCAAGCTTTGGGGAGATTGCAGCGACCACTCGGCGATGGGCGGCGACCCTGCACGATCTTGGAATCGCCAAGGGCGACCGAGTCGTCGTGTTGTTGCCGAAGATTCCCGCGTGGCTCTATGCGATGGTCGCGTGCAACCGGCTTGGAGCGGTCGTCATCCCGTGTTCTGAGCAACTGCGCGCCAAGGACCTTGCGTTTCGTGCGAATCATAGTGGGGCGACGGCCATCATCGCGCATGAGTCAAACCGCGTCGAGGTCGATTTGATGCGCGAGCAGACGGGTGGCATCGCGCACTATTTTCTCGTTGGTGGTGCGGCTGCTGGTTGGACTGCGCTCGATCTGCTGGTCGCGCAGGCTCGCGAATTCGACGGCAATCCGACCGCCAGCTCCGAGATGGCGTACATCGTGTACACCAGCGGAACGACCAAGGATCCCAAGGGCGTCGTGCACGACCACGGCTACACGCACGCTAAGCGGATGCAAGCGCGGTTCTGGCTCGATGCAAATCCCAGCGATCTGGTATGGTGCACCGCTGGAACCGGCTGGGCGAAGTCGGTCTGGAACGTTCTGCTCGGGCCGTGGTCGTGCGGCTCGGCGATCGTGCTGCACGAAGGCGCCTTTGATCCAGCCCAACGCATGGATATGATTCGCGATCTGGCGGTCACCGTGCTATGCCAAGCGCCAACCGAATATCGATTGGAAGCGAAGCTTGAGGCGCTCGGCGAGCGCTGGAAATTGCCGCATTTGCGCCACTGTGTTTCGGCCGGTGAACCACTCAACCCCGAAGTGCTAAGCCGCTGGAAGGACGCGTTCGCATTGACGATCCTCGACGGTTACGGACAGACCGAAAACTCGCTGCTGGTCTGCAACTTGCCCGGCATGGAAGTGCGGCCCGGTTCGATGGGTTTACCGACCCCGGGTCACGACGTCGCGATCGTAGGTCCCGACGGTCAAGAGTGCGCAGCCGGTGAGGTCGGTGACATCGGCCTGCGCGGCCGGCCGCCGTCGTTGTTTTCCGGCTACTATAAGAATGAGGATGAAACGCGCGCTTCGCGGCGCGGTGACTTCTATTTGACGGGAGATCGCGCGCAGCGCGACGACGACGGGTACTTCTGGTTCGTCGGGCGCGCCGACGACGTGATCTCCTCAGGCGCCTATCGCATTGGCCCGTTCGAGGTCGAAAGCGCGCTGCTCGAGCATCCGGCGGTCATGGAATCAGCGGTTGTCGGCAGCCCCGATGCCGACCGCGGCAACATCGTCAAAGCGTTCGTCGTGTTGCGCCCGGGGCACGAGGCGAGCGAAGCGCTGACGCGCGAGCTGCAAGAGCATTGCAAACGTGTGACAGCGCCCTACAAGTATCCGCGCGAGATCGAATTCGTGGCCGAACTGCCGAAGACGCGCTCGGGGAAGATTCGCCGGGTCGAACTGCGGCAGGCGGAGCTGCAGAAGAAAGGCGCGTCAGCGGCGAGCGGCTACGTCTAATGGAAGGACGACCCCCGTCAGGTGACCGCCCGCCGGAGTACGAGTTGCTCCCGCCGGACGATCCATCCAAAGCGCCGGCTCGTCGTCCGATTCCGGTGGCTCCGCCGTCTGTATCGACGACCGTCGTGCGGCCACGGTTCGAGCACCGTTTCGGCAATCTCGGCGCATACTTCATGGGACGTTTGCTAGCCGCGTTGATCGACACCGGTGCGATTGCGTTCGTCTTCGCGACCTTCGCTTTTTCGCTCGTTTTTCACAGCGGTACAGCGATGTTGTTTATCCCCGGCCTTGGTGGTTCGGCAGTCCGGACGGCCTCGGAAGTTGGTTTCGTGTTTTTGGCATCGGCGTCGCTGGCGACCGCCGTCGTGTTCGCTTATTTGTGCGAAGCAATTTTTTCATCGACGCTGGGTAAACTGTTGTTCGGTTTGGCCGTCCGCCGGACGAACGACGGTTGGATCGGTTTCGGTCGCGCGCTCGTCCGCAATCTGTTGCGCCCGATCGATCTGGTGGCGATCGGTCCGATCCTCGCGCTGATTACGCCGAAACATCAACGCTTGGGTGACCTGCTGGCGGGAACGGTGGTGAGCCGGGCGCGGAGCGGGCCGTTTGCGCCGCTCGTCGCCCTGATCGCATTCGCAGTGATCGGCTACCTGCAGATCACCTTTGGCGGCGGCCTGACATCGGTGCTCGGCGTCAGCGCGCTGGCGACCCAGTTCGGACCGGACGTCGTCCAGCGGGTTACCGGTTTATTCGGCGGCACTCCGGTGCCGGTGGCAACGCCAAGCGCCGAACCGCTGCCGGCGAGCAGCCCAGCGACCGCGGCCGGCAGCGCCCCGCCGACGGCGCAGCCGTCGGCGACGACGGTGATTTTCGAAACACCAAGACCTGGTCAAACAGCATCGCCGGCCGAAACGCCGCCAGGGAACGCCAGTCCGGTGGGGAGGTGATGCGACCCATCAGTCGGCGCTGCCGGCGGAGAACGAGAGGCGTGCGCGCCCGTTGGTTCGGAGCAGCAAAGGTGCTTCGTAGAGGCTTTACGTGCAAGCAGTAAGGTTGCATGCATCCGATGGACCTTCGGCACTGCGACTCGAGCAAATCGCCGATCCGGTTCCCACAGGGGGGCAAATCTGCGTGAAGGTCGCACGGGCGGCGCTCAACCGGCGCGATCTGTTCATCACCCAAGGGCTGTATCCGGGAATCGACCTTCCGAAAACGCTCGGATCAGACGGTTGTGGTACCGTGGCATCGCGCGGTGCGGGCGTGCACGAACCGGCCACGGGAACCGCCGTCGTGATCAATCCGCAACTTTACTGGAGCGAGAACCGGCACTCGGGCGACGGCCGGGGATCGGTGCTCGGGATGCCGGTTGACGGAACGTTCGCGGAGTACGTGGTCGTCCCGGCGGAAAACGTCTTTACCAAACCGGTCCATCTCAGCGACGATGAGGCGGCGGCCTTGCCACTCGCCGGTTTGACCGCCTATCGGGCGGTCCACACGCGCGGCCAGATCCGATCGAACGATGTCGTGCTGATTCCCGGCATCGGCAGCGGCGTTCAAACTTTCGTGCTTTTGTACGCCAAGCACGCGGGTGCCACGACGATTGTCACCTCGAGCAGCGACGCAAAACTTGCGCGTGCGAAAACGCTCGGCGCCGACATAGCGATCAACTACAAGACCACGGCCGACTGGCATAAAGCCGTCCGCACCCAGTCACCCGCCCAGCCCAGCTTGATCGTGGACAGCACCGGCGGCGAAACACTCGCGCGCTGCCTGGAAATCGCGCGGCCCGGAGCACGGGTGGTGATCTACGGTGGAACGACCGGCGATGCCACCATCCGCCCGTTCTCGATCTTTTGGAAGCACCTAACGCTCTTGGGAACCTCGATGGGAAGTCCCGACGACTTTCGCGCGATGCTCGCGCTGGTCGAAACCGCCAAGCTTCGGCCTACGATCGACCGCGTGTTTCCGCTCCGGGAAGCCGCCGCGGCCTTCGAACGCTTGCAGCACGCCGAACAATTCGGGAAAGTCGTCTTAGCCGTCGCCTGATTGCCATGGCCGCGGTCGGCGCCATCATTGCAACCGAGATGCCGGCGGTTTCGAAGACACCCGAGGCGCGCCGCGGCCCGACGTCGGCGATCTTCAGGTCGCCAACCGGTAGGCGTCGACGTGATCGAGCTTTCGGTCGAAACCTAACTCGGCGGCGGCGACGGCCGCCGCCTCGGGATCGCCGAGGCTGGCGAGATCGGGATTGAGGATCCGCGCTTCGCCGGCGGTCGGTGGCCGGTCGGCGGTGCACGAGCGAACGCGACCCTCCGATTCCAACGCCAGCAGGTACGCGAGCACTTGACGGGCAGCAGCCGGCCAGAGGACTTCTGAAACGCCGGCATAGACGTGCTCGACGATCTGTGGAATCGTCGACGACCCGTTTTTCAACAACGCGAGAATTTCGCGTTCACGCCGATGGCGATGGTCGATGTATTCGTCGATCTTCGCGCTGGCGTCCGACATCGGTGGACCGTGGCCGCCGAGAAGGCAGCCGATTGCGGAGAAATCGCGCCGCAGCCGCGCCAAGGTCGCCTGATACACGCGCATGTCGCCGCCCGGCGGGGCAATGACGACCGTGCCCGTGCCGATGATCACGTCGCCGGTGAACAGCGCCTCGCGTTCGAGCGCGAAGACGAGATGATCGCGGGCGTGCCCCGGCGCGTCTACCGCGCGTAGCGATATGTCGCCAATAGACACCACGTCACCATCGTCGAGAACGCGATCGTGGGCGAATCGCGCCTCGCGATGGCCGTAGACTGGCGCCTCAGTGCGCGCACGCAGCAGCATCGCCCCAGGTGCGTGATCCGGATGGCCGTGCGTCACTGCGATCGCAGCGATGGCGAGTTTCCGTTGGTTTGCCGTCGCGCAGATCGCGTCGATATGGGACGCGATCGCCGGTCCCGGATCGACCACGATCCCGCGGCCGCCGGCGTCGATCAGATACGTATTGGTACCGTCCAAAGTCATCGGCGATGGATTGGGAGCGCGCAGTCGCGTCACGCGTGGCGAAACGGCTACCATTCGGTCATGCCCGGCGGCAAGTCGAAAGCGAAGTTGCGCAATTCGTCCGGCATGACCGCGACGACGTGGCGCGAGCGCGCGTCGGCGAGCAGGGCATCGATTGCGCTGTAGCGAGCAAGGCGCTTTAAGTGCATACGGGTCGGAAACATGATGGTGATTTTGCCGGCGTCGGCGCGCTCAAGCCCCTCGCCCGGTGTCAGCCACAGCCCGTCGTGCACCTCGACTGCATCGGCGACCGCAACTTGATCCAGCGGTGCCCGCGCGATGAAGAAGTGTGTGTCAAACCGCCGAGGGCGCGTCGGCGGCGTGATCCAATTCGAATAATAGACTAACTCGCGTGCGTCGAGCTTTAGATCGAGCTGCTGGAGGGCTTCGGTTAGCGAACGGCCGTCGACGGCGGCAGCGCGCATCTCGTCGAGTAGCTGCTGGTTGTTCGATTCCCCCGTACGTAGCGCCGAGCCGTCGCGATGGGCGGCGATCAAAATGCCGGCCTCTTCAAAAAGTTCGCGCAAGGCCGCCACGCTCAGGGCCGGGTCGGTCCTTTCATCGGCGCCCAAGATTCGCGCCAGCGCCGGCGGCGAGCCATCGGCGGGGTCGACGGCACCGCCCGGAAAGACGTAGGCATCGGGCATGAACGCGCTGGCACCGGCGCGCCGAAGCAGGAATACTTCGATTTCGGCGGGCCGGCGCTCTCGGATCAACATCACCGTAGCGGCCAAACGGGGAACCGCCGGCGGACGCACTTCGTTCTCCAAACGTATGAATACGCGTTTCGTCGCCGGCTTCGGGCTGGCCCTTTCTCTTGGAATCGGTGCCTTTGCTCAGGCCGACGAGCCAAGTGCTCCGATTCCGCCTCCGGCTCCGGCAACACCTGCGGCTCCCGCGCCGCCCGCCGCCGCCCCGCAGTTGCCGGGTGGCGTGAAGCTCGACCCGGTCGTCCAAAAGGCCATCGGCATCCTCGGCGACATGGTTCGCGGCGAGGTTTCAGTCAACTCGAATTACAGCCGCGGCGAGGTCTCGTTTTTCAAGCATTACGAGATGCAAATCCGCACGACCAAGACCGGCTATCGCGCGGTCCATCTGCACAAGGGCACCGTCATCAATCCGCGGGGTGCAACCCTTACGAACGGCCAGCGGGTCAACATACGTGGCGTCGCGCAGAGCGACGGCTCACTGAACGCCGACGAAATTACGGTCGTTCAGTAACCGCCCGATCGGGACATCCAGCGTCCATTCTGGTACGTTCCCTCGGGGTACGTCTACAGAAAGGACCCTAGCAGATTGAACCGTTTTCATAAATTCGGAACATTGGCGGCATTGGTTGGAATGTTCGCTATGACCCCGGCGCTGGCCGCCGACAAGATGTCGGGCGACAAAATGATGGCAAAGTCAGGCGCTCGCTTCGGCGGCACCGTTTACACCAACAATCCCAAGCTGACCAACACGCTGGCACTCGTTGTGGCCGGCGGCGGACCGGACAAATATAGCACTGTGACGCTGGTCGGCGTACTGGCCGGCGATAAGGCTAGTGCCGAGGTTGCTTCGCTGACGAAAAAATTCGGCAAAGCGAATGTCGACCAATTCATTAAAACGTTCGACTTCGTTGTCACCGATTCGTTGCGGCTGGTGAAAGAAAAGAACATCAAGCTTCCGGCCGCGCCGCAGCCCGATCCCACCGACGGTAAGGCGCTCTCCGCAGCGCTGTACGCCGACGGCGTCGATAGCAACGGCGGCTTCAACGTCGAGTACATGCTCGACAAGCTCGTGTCGCATCCGATCCACGTCCAAGTCATGAAGGACATCGATGCGAAGTACGGCGCGAAGGCCGATGGCACGTATCACGTTGCCCTCACGCAAGTTATGAAGGATCTCAAGGCCGTCTACGGCCTCTAACCCAGCGACGATCCAGCCAAGTGAAGAAGCCGCGCAAGCGGCTTTTTCGTTGTGCGCCGGCCCTATGGATGCGCGGCGACCAATACAACCGGGAGCAGCCAGTTGATCGCGTGGCTGGTCCAGCAGTACCGGCACGGCATCCGGGTAACGAACAGCAGGCTGTACGCCAGGTACCCCGAAAAGGCGGCAGCCGCAATGGAGGCGCCCACAGCCACCCTCCAGACCGTCGCATTCGGAAGCGCCAGCGCCGCAGCGCTTAGCCCAACATAGTAGACGGCGCCGAATGCGGCGTTGGGAATTCGGCCGAGCAGCCGGGCGCGCGGCGTTTGAACGACGCTCGGCTCGCGCAATTCTCCACGGTCAGCTTGTCGGCTCTTACGATACATGAAAACGGAGGCATACAGTCCCACAGCGCAAAGCACCAGAATCGTGACTTCCAGGATCCTCATCGGATGAAGGTCTTCAAGCGCCGGGCCGAAGCCGTCCTCATCTTTTTGACATCATTCCTCATTGCAGTAGTCGTTGTGAAAAACAAGGCGTTTGTCGAAACGCTGCTCGGCGATATCGGGCCGCTCGCCTATCCGCTGGCAATTGCGGTGTTCGCCATCGTCGCCTCGGCCCCGTTCTCGGTCACCGACGCGCTCGCCATCATGAATGGGGTTATTTTCGGACCGCTGTGGGGATCGGTGATCAACGCGATCGGAATCGTGTTCGCTGCGATCACCGGGTACGTCGTCGCCCTACGGACCTCCAAGTTGCTCGACCTTGACGTTCATTTGCAGCGACTGCCGTGGTGGGTTCGCCGCTTTCGTATCGGTTCACCGATGTTTCTGATCGTCGTACGCATCATTCCCGGACTCGGCGGCACCATCGCGACGCAGACGGCGGCCGCGATGCGCGTTCCACTGCTCGTGCACATTCTCACGATGTCGGCGATCGCAATTCCGGTCTGCACCGTGCTTGCCATCTTCGGCGACCGGCTCACGGACGTGCTGGCTGCATTTTCGGACTGGTGGGGTCTACTGGTCAATGGCGCGTTGCGCCGGTGACGGTCACACTGATCGAGGACGCCGAAACCCTGGCTGAACTGTGCCCTCGAATCGCCGCCGCCGATCGGGTCGCGCTCGATACCGAGTTTCACACCGAGCGCACGTATGCCGCTAAACTGATGGTCGTGCAGTTGGTCGTCGGCGATGCCGTGTACATCGTCGACCCGCTCAAGATCGCCGATCTTCGGCCGCTGGCGACGAAGATCTGCGCCACAACGGTCGTGGGCCACGCGCTCCAAAGCGATCTGAAGATTTTTGCCGATCGCTACGATCTGCTGCCAGTAGCCGCGTTCGACACGCAGTTGGCGGCGGCGTTCCTCGGCTATGGGCTGTCGATTTCGCTCGCCGATTTGGTCGCAGATATTGCCGGCGTGCATCTGCGCAAGTCGCAGACGGTCAGCGACTGGAGCAGCCGCCCGCTCTCGGCGCGCCAGATCGATTACCTCGTCGATGACGTCGCGCACTTGTTCGCGCTTCACGATCGGTTGCGCGCCCGACTGGTCGAGTCCGGCCGGTTGAGTTGGTTCGAAGAAGAAGGCCGCGAGTTGGTCGACCCCCAGCGGTATCGACCTGTTCCCGAGCGTTTGTACTTCCGCATTCCGGGGGCGATGCGGATGAGTCGCCGCGAACTCGGTATTTTGCGTGAGCTGGCGCAGTTGCGCGACCTGCTCGCGCGCGAGCGCGACATCCCGCCCAAATACATCTTCCCGGATGACGTGCTCGCCGGCCTGGTCCATGTCCATCCAAAACGCGTGGAAGAGCTGGCCCAATTGCGGCGCCTCGACGGCGGCGCCCGCAATGCATTCGGGACGCGGATCGTGGCTGCGGTGGCACGCGGGCTGGCGCTACCGGATAATGAGTTACCGGAAAAACCAAAGCGATCGCCCGGTGGCGAACGCGAAGCGATCGTCGCCGCCTTGAGCGTTTTGGTGAATGCGCTGGCGAGCGAGCATGATTTACCGGCGTCGCTGCTGGCCCCGCGCTCGGCGCTCGAACGAGTCGCCCGCGAATCTCCCACCACGACGGAAGCGATGGCGGCGACGCTCGATGCGGGCCCGTGGCGCAGCCGTCTGCTGAGCGATCCACTGCGGGCGCTGCTCGCCGGCGAGATCGCGCTACAAATCGTCGACGCGGACACCGGGTCGCCGCGCATAACGCGCGTCGAGCTAGCGGCACTAGGTGGGGCGTCGCCCCGCGCGAAGGAGTCGACATGACCAGCGCGCATCCCGACAGCTATTCCACCCGTTCGACGTTGGCCGTCGGGGACGTCTCCTACACGATCTTTCGCTTAGGCGCGCTGGAGGCGGCCGGGTTTCCGCACGTCGCGAGCTTGCCGTTCAGCCTGAAGATTTTGCTCGAGAACCTGTTACGCTTCGAAGACAACCGCAGCGTTTCGTGCGAGGACATAGCGGCACTGGCGCAGTGGAACGCGCACGCGCCGGCGGTTCGCGAGATCGCCTTTCGACCGGCGCGCGTTCTGCTTCAGGATTTCACCGGCGTGCCGTGCGTCGTCGACTTGGCGGCGATGCGCGACGCGATCGTGGCGATGGGTGGTGACGCAAAGCAAATCAATCCCGTACAACCGGTGGAGTTGGTGATCGATCACTCAGTACAGGTCGATGCATTTGGAACGCCGGAAGCCTTCGCGAAAAACGCTGAGCTCGAGTTCGAGCGCAACGTCGAACGGTACACGTTTCTCAAGTGGGGCCAGCACGCGCTCGACGGTTTCAAAGTCGTTCCACCCGATACCGGCATCGTTCATCAAGTCAACATCGAATACTTGGCGCGCGTCGTCTTCGGTTACGGTGAGCCAGCGGTTGCGGGCGGCGGGCCGATGGCCTATCCGGACACCGCCGTCGGGACCGACTCACACACCACGATGGTCAACGGCCTCGGCGTTCTCGCATGGGGCGCCGGTGGGATCGAAGCCGAAGCGGCAATGCTTGGCCAGCCGGTAACAATGCTGATTCCCGAGGTCATCGGGTTCAAACTGAGTGGACGGCTACGCGAAGGCATCACGGCAACCGACTTGGTGCTGCACGTCACTCAGATGCTGCGCAAGAAGGGCGTCGTCGGAAAGTTCGTCGAGTTTTACGGACGCGGGCTTTCGCATCTGGCGGTGAGCGATCGCACGACGCTCGCCAACATGTCGCCTGAATACGGCTCCACGGTGGCGATCTTTCCGATCGATGAGCAGACCTTGGCGTATCTGCGCTTGACGGGCAGGCCCGCCGAACGGATTGCGCTGGTCGAAGCGTATGCAAAAGCGCAAGGTCTGTTTCGCACCGATGATACACCGGATGCGCGCTATTCCGACACGCTCGAGCTCGACCTAGGCACGGTGGAAGCGAATCTCGCCGGACCGCGCCGTCCGCAAGATCGCGTCCCGCTGTCTGGCGTCAAAGCGGCATTCGAAACTGCACTCGGCGAGTGGCAGGCGGCCCGGCTCGTCATCCCGCCGGCGAATGCCACGTCGTCGGCCGCCGGTGCGCCGGGTCAGAACGTTACCCCCAGTGCCGTCGGCCGGCTTGAATCCGAAGGTGGCGGCGGGACCGCGGTGGGTGCCGTCGCTGCGGTGCTCGAATCGTCGCCGCCCGTCAACCAAACCGCCGGCCTGCGGGACGGTTCGGTCGTGATCGCGGCGATCACGTCGTGCACCAATACGTCGAATCCGGCCGTTATGATCGGCGCCGGTCTGCTCGCGAAGGCCGCCGTCCAGCGCGGATTAACGAGCAAGCCGTGGGTCAAGACGTCGTTGGCGCCCGGTTCGAAAGTCGTCACGGAATATCTACGAAAGTCCGGGCTCGACTCGTACCTCGACCAACTCGGTTTCAACCTCGTCGGCTACGGCTGCACGACGTGTATCGGCAACAGCGGCCCCCTGCCGGACGATGTCGCGCAGGCGGTCACCGAACACGACTTGATCGTCGCGGCAGTCCTCTCCGGCAACCGCAATTTCGAAGGCCGGATTCACCCCCAGGTGCGCGCCAACTATCTCGCGTCGCCGCCGTTGGTCGTCGCATATGCGCTCGCCGGCCAGATGGACATCGATCTCACGACCGAGCCGCTGGGATCGGATGCGGATGGGAAGCCGGTCTATCTCAAAGACGTTTGGCCGAGCAACGCCGAGATCGAGCGCACGGTCGTCGAGTGCGTGACCGAAGCGATGTTCCGCTCCCAATACGCCGACGTCTTCGGCGGCGACGATCGCTGGCGCTCGATGGCGGTCTCCACCGGTGAGCGTTACCGCTGGGATCCCAACTCCGAATACGAGAAACTTCCGCCGTACTTCGATGCGATGCCGGCCGCGCCGGTTCCGCCCGGCGACATTCGGGGCGCGCGGGCGCTGGCCGTTCTCGGCGACAGCGTCACGACCGACCATATTTCGCCGGCCGGATCGATCGCCAAAAATTCACCGGCCGCTAAGTACTTGATCGGAAAAGGCATCGCTTTTAGAGATTTCAATTCGTACGGCGCCCGGCGCGGGAATCACGAAGTTATGGCGCGCGGAACCTTCGCCAACCCCCGGCTGCGGAATTTGCTGGTTCCGGGCGTCGAAGGCGGCGTGACCATGTACGACGGCGAGCAGATGCCGATCTTCGACGCTGCGGTGAAGTACAAAGCTGCCGCCACACCGCTCATCATCATCGCCGGTAAAGAGTACGGCAGCGGATCGTCGCGCGATTGGGCGGCAAAGGGACCGATGCTGCTGGGCGTGCGGGCGGTGATCGCCGAATCACTGGAGCGCATCCATCGCAGCAACCTGATCGGGATGGGCATTTTGCCCCTCGAGTTCGAACCGGGGCAGTCGCTGTCGACGATGAAGCTGAGCGGCGCCGAGCGTTACGACATCCTCGGTTTGACCGAGCACATCGTCCCGCGCAGCATGCTCGACGTCCGGGCAACGGGTGCCGACGGAGCGGTCACGACGTTCAAGGTGACGGTTCGGATCGATACGCCCGATGAAGCCGAGTACTATCGCCATGGTGGCATCTTGCAGTATGTGCTCCGTCAGATTCGGGCGAAGAGTGCGTGAGTCGGCGGGCTCGCAGCGCCGGTGAGCGTCGCGGCTTCGAACGTTGAGCCCATTGCGATCGCATACGGTGAGTTTACCGAAGCGGCAGCGCTTGTCCACGGGGCGTTTGGACCGACGCCGCTGATCGCGTGGCCGCTGCTCGGCGAGCGGACGGGCGCCCGCGTTCACGTCAAACACGAGAATCACACGCCGATCGGCGCATTCAAGATTCGTGGCGGCATCGTGCTGATCGACTGGCTGCAACGCAACCATGCTGCCGTTCGCGGAGTGGTCACGGCCACCCGCGGCAATCATGGCCAGAGCATTGCGTTCGCAGCGCGCCGCGCCGGACTGACCGCGACGATTGTTGTGCCGCATGGGAACAGCGTCGAAAAGAACGCCGCGATGCGGGCACTGGGTGCCGAGCTCATCGTGGCGGGCCACGACTTTCAAGCTGCGCGCGAACATGCCGAGGCATTGGCGCACGAGCGTCGGCTCTTCATGATCGGGCCGTTTCACCGTGAGCTCGTCCGAGGGGTGGGGACGTACGCGATCGAGCTGTTCGAAGCGGGCATCGGGTTTGATACCGTCTACGTGCCGATCGGGCAAGGTTCGGGAATTTGCGGCCTGGTCAATGCCCGCGATGCGTTGAGGCTCACGACGAAGATCGTCGGCGTCGTTGCGGAGCGCGCCCCCGCCTATGCGCGCTCGTTTGAACGCCGGGCCGTCGTCTCTACCGAATCCGCCGACACGTTCATCGATGGCGTCGCCTGCCGCATCCCGGAAGCCGCGGCCGTGGCGACGATCGTCCGGGGCGTCGACCGGGTGGTCGAGGTCAGCGAGGCAGATGCTGTCGCGGCGATGCGCGCCTACTTCTCCGACACGCACAACGTCGCTGAGCCGGCGGGCGCGATCCCGCTGGCGGCGCTCTTACGCGAGCGCGAGCGCATGCAGGGTCGGACCGTCGGCCTGGTTTTAACCGGCGGCAATGTCGATCGCGACGTCTTCGCGCGCGTCCTGGGCGAAAACTGAGTAAGGAGTGGGTCCTGGCGGATCGCTTGCAGGCGCTCGAGGAGGTTCACGGTGGGTCGCGCCGACGTAAAGCACCAGGTCGCGACCCGCGATAGTGCGTTCGGCATAGGCCGTTGGGCTCTTGAACTCATAGTCCGTACGGCGCACTCTCGGTGTGGATTCGAATCCTCATTGGGCCGGCCTAGTTATTGCGGCTTGGCGGCCTCGTTCTGCGCAGGACCTATCTTCATGCCGAGTCTTGTGGAAGTTGAACCTCAGCCCCAGGTTAATGGGGCGGAGACTCGTTGCGCGGAGATTACCTCGGCGCGCGAAACTTGTCATACCGCGTCGGATGCCTCGCTTGGGAATGTCGTTGTCATTTCGACCGGTGAGCAAATGGCCGAGCACGTTCCTGCGTGGGATCGATTAGCGGCCGCTGCGTTGGAATCGAATCCTTTTTACGAGTCGTGGATGTTGCTGCCCGCGCTGCAGCATTTGCGCGCGACGAAGGACGTCCGCGTCGTATTGGTGTTTGCTCCCGAGGGCGGTTTGATCGGCGTGTTCCCGCTCCAGACGGAATCTCGCTTTCATGGGTTGCCGGTACCGGTGGCTCGGCTTTGGCAACACGACTATTGCTTCTACTCCGTTCCGCTGCTGCTCGCAGTTCGAGCGAGCCAGGCGCTGACGACGTTTCTGGATTGGCTTGAGTCCACTGACTCGGGCGCCGATCTGGTGGAGTTTCGATCTGCTGCCGGCGGTCCATTTGAACGCCTGTTGTCGGAGGTGGTCCACGAGCGAAAGAGTCGAACGTGCCTGGCCGATTCGTTCCAGCGGGCGCTGATCCGTCCGGCGACAGACGGCGCGAACCCAGTCCAGCTCGGCCTTTCCGGCCGGCATCGCAAGGGGCTGAGACGTCAAGAACGATTGCTGGCCCGCCAGGGGAAGTTAGAATACACGGCACTCGCGCTCGGCGATGACGTGCAGCCGTGGATCGAACAATTCCTGGCGCTAGAAGTCCGGGGCTGGAAGGGGCGCGCTCAGACCGCTTTCGCTTCGCGCGCCGAACACCGTTCGTTCTTCGAAACCATGCTGCGGGGYGCGTTCAGCCGTGGCCGCCTAATGATGCTGGCGATCGTCGTCGACGGACGCCCCGTCGCGTCCAAGTGCAACCTACTCGGCGATAACGGATCTTTTGCATTCAAGATCGCCTTCGATGAGGACTACGCCAAATTTTCTCCAGGGGTGCTGCTCGAACTGGAGAATATTCGACAACTTCAGCGTCGTGGGGACGTGGCCTGGATGGACTCTTGTGCCATCGAAAACCATCCCATGATCGACCGTCTTTGGACCGAGCGCCGCACCATCAACRCACTCCTGGTCGCAACCGGTGGACGGTTAAGCGGCCTGACCGTGGCGTTCTTCCCGTTTGCAAGAAAATGCAGACGCTTCCTAGAACGGCCGCTATCCGCAT
>JRHI01000102.1_pt1 | contig 87559 bp, 85 predicted proteins | sample 215371 | NCBI WGS metagenome assembly JRHI01 (sample SAMN02929681, study PRJNA255918) | sediment metagenome | biome: cave system; feature: Ice Cave; material: Sediment; isolation source: sediment from deep within a dark volcanic ice cave with no known source of... ... | reverse complement strand
ATTGTGGYCKSSTAYRYCANYKMGCGKGNYTCANNYCCTCATGGCGTTTGCCGTCCGTTACCAAGCGGGTGAACAGCCCAGGCTGTAAGTGCCGTTATGCACTCCGGAACGTGACAACCGTGCTGGAACGCTCAGACGACGGGCCGGCGTAGCCGATCCAATTCTCCACCCTCAGCAAGCTTCAACCGCTGTCTCAGAGAGGCCTGATGACCCCTCGGTCATCAGGCCATGCGGCGCAGCCGTTAGCGTGGGTCTCCTCGATACCGGAGCCCCGGGCGCGCCATCGCCCCGGCCAGCTGGGGAGCAGGAACCGGGGCGATGAAGTAACTACCGATCGGCCGACGCCGACCGCGGATTGGGAGTCGGCCTCGCTCAGGAACTGCTCGGCCTCGTCGAGCTGCCGGATGATCGCATCGAGCCGAGGGAGAAGGGCATCCAACCTCGGTCCGATCGCTTCGATGTTCGCACCGTCGGCCTCGAGACGTTCCAGCCTCGCCTCAACGTCGGCGTCGGTTGTCTTACGCTCTGTATGTCACGGTCGGTTGGATCCTCGCCGGGGCTACGCCTCCTGTTCGACCGTCACGCCTGGCTCCCCGGCGCGACGTGAACTGTTACGAGGTTTCTACGTTGCGCCGGACCCCGGTCCGTGGGTTCTTCGGTGGTCGTACATCTCACGATCCGCACGAGCAATCACCTCTTCGACGCTTTCTTCTCTCCGCAGTTCGGCTAAGCCGACACTCACCGAAGCTCCCGCAATGGCTCTCGACAAGACCTTGCCCACGTCGGTGAAGCGTCGCTCTGCTTCGGCGAGGTGACAGCCCGGTAGGGCGCAAATGAATTCGTCACCGCCGTTGCGCACCACCACGTCATACGAGCGCAGACCCCTTCGCAGCGACGAACCTACCTTGCGCAGCAGACCGTCACCCGCAGCATGACCGTGGGCATCATTGACCTCCTTCAAGTGGTCAACGTCGAGGTAGGCGATGACCAGCGGCGCCCCGTCTCGGTGCGCCCGATCCACCGCATGACTCAGCTGCTCGCGACCCGCGTCCCGCGCCAACGTGCCGGTAAGGTCATCGCGGTAGGTGTTCTGGAGTTGCTTCGTGGCCGTGCGGCGGTCCGACGCCGCTTCTTGACGGTCGAGCGCTGCGGCGGCGCGATCCGCCTTCGCGAGTGTGCGATCCTCGGCCGCCCGTTGCGCCTCACCAGCGGACACCGTGTCACGGTCCTCGGCAGCCTCGTCGCGATCCAACGCTGCCAGGTCACGTTCCTCTGCCGCAAGGTCCAAAACGTCCGGTGCCGACGCATCTGCCGCCAGCTGCTCGACAGGATCTTTGGCGGGCGTTTCGTCATCCACGGGCAGCCATCCCTTTCGTCGGCAGGGACCCGTCCTCTGGCGCTGCCCGATTGGCTGAATCGATACCCGGGCCGAACTGCGGACAAACGTGACAGGGGGGCAGTACCGGGCTCTCGACAGGCGATTGAAAGGCGAGGCGGGTACCATCGAAGCCGGTCGTCCGGATGGCCGGAAGACCCCGGCTGTCCCTAGCGTGTCTCCGTGGGCAGGAGAGTGGACGTGGACCAGCTCGTAGGCGCCGCCGAGATCGCCATACGCCTCGACGTCAGCGCAGGTCGTCCACCACTGCCGGAACCGATACCCCGACTTCCCCAAGCCGGTGGCCAGCCTCAAGACAGCGCTCATCGGGGATTGGGCCGAGGTCGAGAAGTGGGCTCGAGCCACTGGGCGGCTTGGCGGTCCGCGGAAAGTCCGCGGCTAGTCCGCGGTGTGGAGAGATTCGCTAGGTAGCCGTAAGTAACGGTGAGCAACGAAACAGCAGGTCAGGCGCCGGCTTGGCGCCGAGGCGCAGGTTAAACGGCCCCCCCGTTCTTTCCCTAACCTTGAGGCCATGGCCATCGATGAGCGCCACACCGATTCCGGCATCGCCATCCAGCCGTTGTATACGGCCGACGATCTCGAGGGATGGGATCCCGGCGCCCGCCTCGGCCGCCCCGGCGAGTATCCCTACACCCGCGGCGTCTATCCGACCATGTACCGCGGCCGGCCGTGGACGATGCGGCAATACGCCGGTTTCGGCAGCGCCGAGGCCACCAACGAACGGTGGAGGTTGCTCCTCGCCAACGGATCCACCGGCCTGTCGTGCGCCTTCGATCTGCCCACCCAGATGGGATACGACTCCGACCACCCGCGGGCCGAGGGTGAGGTCGGCAAGGTCGGCGTGGCCATCGACTCCATCGACGATATGCGCCTGCTCCTGGCCGATCTGCCCCTCGACCAGGTCACGACGTCGATGACCATCAACGCCACCGCGTCCACCTTGCTCCTGCTGTACCAGCTCGTCGCCGAGGAGCAGGGCGTTGATCCGGCCAAGCTGGGCGGCACCATTCAGAACGACATCCTGAAGGAATACGTAGCCCGCGGCACGTATATCTACCCGCCGCGGCCCTCCATGCGGATCATCACCGACATCTTCTCCTATTGCCGCGAGCACCTGCCGGCGTGGAACACCATCTCCATCTCCGGCTATCACATCCGGGAGGCCGGATCGACCGCCGTTCAGGAGATTGCGTTCACGGTGGCCAACGGCATCGCCTATGTCGAAGCGGCACTCGCGGCCGGGATGAACGTGGACGAGTTCGCCAACCGGCTCAGCTTTTTCTGGAATGCGCACAACAACCTGTTCGAGGAGGTGGCCAAGTTCCGGGCCGCCCGGCGGATGTGGGCCCGGATCATGACCGAGCGCTTCGGGGCGACCGACGAACGCTCCAAGCTGCTCCGCTTCCATACCCAAACGGGCGGATCGACGCTCACCGCGCAACAGCCGGAGAACAACTTGGTGCGCACCACCCTGCAGGCTCTCGGCGCCGTGCTCGGGGGGACGCAGAGCCTGCACACCAATGGGTTCGACGAGGCGCTCGGCCTCCCCACCGCCAAGGCGGCCACACTCGCCCTGCGGACCCAACAGATCATCGCCCATGAGTCAGGGGTGGTCGACACCGTCGATCCGCTGGCCGGCAGCTACTTCGTCGAGCGCCTGACGGAGGACGTCGAGGCGGCGGCGTGGGCCTACCTGGAGAAGATCGACGGCATGGGTGGAGCGGTGGCCGCCATCGAGGCCGGATTCATGCAGGACGAGATCGAACAGGCGGCCTACGCCTACACCAAGGCGGTGGACGCGGGCAACAAGGTGATCGTCGGCGTGAACCGGTTCGTGGATGCCGACGCGACGACCGAGGTGTTTCCCATTGATCCGGAGCTGCAACGCCAGCAGGTCGAACGGGTGCGGCGCACGCGTGCCGAACGCGACCAGGCGGGCGTGGACGCCGCGCTGGCCGATCTCGAGGCGGCCAGCCAGGGCACCCAGAACCTGCTGGTACCGATGAAAGAAGCGCTGCGCCGGCAGGCCACCCTGGGCGAAGTCAGCGACGTACTGCGTCGGACCTTCGGCACGTATCAGCCCACCCGCTGATGGCCGTCCGCTTCGTCATCGTCGGCGGGGGTCCCGGTGGCAACACGGCGGCCACGTACGCGGCGCGCCTCGGTGCTGAGGTGACGTTAATCGAGAAGGACATCATCGGAGGGGCGGCGCACCTCTGGGACTGCATCCCGTCCAAAGCCATGATCGCGACCGGCGGGGCCATGCTCTTCTCGAGGCGACTGAGCGGCATGGGGCTGTCGACGACTGAAGCCACCCTCGAACTCGACGCGCAACGCCGCCGTCTCGGAGATATCGGCGATCACCTCAATCGCAACATCTGCCAGCTGCTTGACAGCCAGGGTGTCCGTCTCATCCGAGGCACCGGCCGGCTGAAGGGGCCGCACGAGGTGGTGGCCGAGACCGCGGACGGGCTGCACGAGTTGACCGCCGACGCGATCCTGCTGTCTACGGGCAGCCGGCCCCGCATCCCGGATTGGTGTGAGCCCGACGGCGATCGCCTGCTCACCACCAGGCAGGCCTACCCACCTCCCGAATTGCCTTCACATCTCATCGTCATCGGCTCCGGGGTCACGGGTGTCGAGTTCGTGCACATGTTCAGTTCCTTCGGCTCCAAGGTCACGCTCATCGTGAGCCGTCAGCAGGTCCTTCCGTCCAAGGACGCCGAGGTCGCCGCCGCCCTGGAGGATGAGCTGCTGCGCCGGGGAGTGAAGCTGTTCAAAGGGGCGAGGGCCGTCGGAGTTGACCGCGACGGTGACGAGGTGACGGTGCGCTGCGACGACGGGCGCGTGGCCCGGGGCAGCCACGCCCTGCTGGCTATTGGTTCAGTACCAAACTCGGACTCACTCAACCTCGAGGCCGCCGGAGTGACGATGGACGACGGCGGCTACGTCACCGTGAACCATCACCTCCAGTCGAACGTCCCGCACATCTACGCAGCGGGCGACCTTTCCGGCAAGCTCCCGCTGTCCTCGGTGGCGTCCATGCAGGGACGCAAGATCGCCGAGCACGTCATGGGGCTGCACACTCGCCAGCATCGGCATCTGGACTACGACAAGGCGGCGTCGGCCATCTTCACCGAACCCGAGATCGCCGACGTCGGGCTGGCCGAGGCCGAGGCGTTCGCCACGGGGCGCAAGATCCGGGTGACCAAGGTGCCCTTCTCGGCGAGTGCCAAGGCGCTCATCAACGACGACCCGCGGGGTTTCGTCAAGATCCTGTCCGACCCGGCGACCGGTGTGGTGCTGGGCGGGTCCATTGTGGGCCGTCACGCCGCCGAGCTGATTTCTGTCATCGCCCTGGCCGTGACCGCCAACCTGAAGGTCAGCGACATCGTGGAGAGCGTTCTGGTCCATCCGACGCTGGCCGAGGCCATCGCCGACGCGGCGGAGTGATCAGGTCCGACTGATCAGGTCCGGCTGATCAGGTCCGGTTCAGCAGCCGTTCGGTGATGGCCGGCGTGGACGCGAGGTCGATGGCCGTCCACGCCATACCGATGGCACCGTCCGTGACGGCCACGTCGGCGATGGCGGTGACACAGGCGGCGGCGAACTCGGGCTGGTGGTTGACGGCCGGGAAGCTGTCGAGACCGAGCATCGGATGGATGGTGGGAATGGCCAATGACACGTTCGCCATGTCGGTTGAGCCGGCCGTGCGCTGCCTCACCGAGTCGGGGATGTCGGGGAAGACGCGGCCGAGGGCTTCGGCGTTGAGCCGGTAGAGCGTCGCCATCTCGTCGTCCGTGACCATCTCCGAGTAGATCGGGCTTTGCGGGACGATCTCGAGGGTGCACCCCGTGGCGAGCGCCCCGGCCTCGAAACAGGCCCGGACCCGAGGTTCGAGTTTCTCCAGCTCGGCCATGGTCTGCGCCCGCACCAGAAACTTGGCAATGGTGTGCGATGGCACCACGTTCGGCGCTTCGCCGCCCTTGGTCACGATCCCATGGATGCGATCCGTTTGGTGGATGTGCTGGCGCAGAAGGCCGATGGCGGTCTGGGCGATCGTGATGGCATCGGCAGCGTTGATGCCTTGCTCCGGCCAGGCCGAGGCGTGGGCGGCCTTGCCGTGATAGTGGACATCGAAATGGTTCACGGCCAGGCACGCCATGCGGTCCATTTCGCTGGAGGAGGGATGCACCATCATGGCGGCGTGGACGCCGTCGAACGCGCCCCGATCGAGCATGTAGATCTTGCCGCCGCCCCCTTCTTCGGCGGGCGTGCCGAACACGGTGACGGTCAGGCCGGCGTCATCGGCGACTCGGGCCAGGCCAAGCCCGGCGCCGACCGCAGCGGCCGCAATGACGTTGTGACCGCAGGCGTGACCGATGTCGGGGAGGGCGTCGTACTCGGCACAGATCCCTACGTGCAGAGGACCGTCGCCGATCTTGGCCCGGAAGGCGGTGGGCAGATCGCATACGCCCATCTCGATATCGAAGCCGCCCTTGGCCAGGACGTCGGCCGTCCACTTGGATGACTCGTGTTCCTCGAAGGCCAACTCGGGGTGGGCATGGATGCGATGGCTGAGATCGACCAGGTGTTCTCTGGCCGCTTCGATCTCGGCCTGGACCGCGGCTTTGCTCTCCACGAATCGCAGGTCTACTCGATGACGACAAGGACGTCACCCGCACCGACGGTGTCGCCCGCCTTCACGCGCACCTCGGTCACTTTGCCCGCCTTCTGAGCCGCGATGTTGTTCTCCATCTTCATGGCCTCAAGGACGCAGACCGGCTGTTCGGCCTCGACGATGTCGCCCACGTCCACCAGCACCTTGACGATCGTGCCCTGCATGGCGGCGGGAACCGTGCCGCTCCCGGTGGCGCCACCGCCATCGGCGGCGGCCGGGCGGGCCCGGGTCGGACCCTTGAGGCCGGGACCCCCGGCGGCCACGACGGCGACGGCGGCGACATCGGGCACCCATAGCTTCACGCTGTACCGGCGGCCGTCGACCTCGACGTCCACATCGCGTTGCACCCGCGGCACCTCGTCGTCCGTCACCGGAGGCGGAGCCGGCGGAGACCTATCGGCCAGGGCGGAGAGATCGAGGCGTTCCTCGACCCACTTGGTGGAGTGCTCGGCGGCGATGAAGTCGGGATGGGTGAGGATGGCCAGGTGAGCGGGAATGGTGGTGGGCACACCCTCGATCACCGTCTCGGACAGGGCGCGGATCATGCGCCGCCGGGCCGATTCGCGGTCGGGGCCCCAGACGATGAGCTTGGCGATGAGGTTGTCGTAGAACTGGCTGATCGTGTCGCCCTGGCTGTATCCGGCATCGACGCGTACCCCAAACCCGTCGGGGCGCTCGAAGCGGGTGATCCGGCCGGGTGAGGGCATGAACTTCTTGGCCGGGTTCTCGGCGTTGAGCCGGCACTCGATGGCGTGGCCCCGACGCTCGATCTGGTCCTGGGTGAACGGCAAGGGCTCGCCACTCGCCACCCGCAGCTGCAACTCGACCAGGTCCATTCCGACTACCAGCTCGGTGACGGGATGCTCCACCTGAAGCCGGGTGTTCATCTCCAGGAAGAAGAAGTCGCCGTCCTGGTAGAGGAACTCGACCGTGCCCGCGTTCACGTAGCCGCAGGCGCGGGCCACTTTGACGGCCGCCTCGCCCATGGCCTGGCGCACGTCGTCGGCGAGGTCGGGTGCCGGGCTCTCCTCGATCAGCTTCTGGTGGCGGCGCTGCGAAGAGCAGTCGCGCTCGCCGAGCCATACGCAGTTGCCCTGTGTGTCCGCGAAGACCTGCATCTCCACGTGGCGGGGCCACATCAGGTAGCGCTCCAGGTAGGACTCGGATCGCCCGAAGGCCTTCTCGGCCTCGCGCTGGGCGCTCTCGAGAGCGGCGGCCGCCTTGTCGGCGGACTCGACCACTCGCATGCCCCGACCGCCACCGCCGTAGGCCGCCTTGACGGCGACGGGCCAGCCGAACTTCTCCCCGAAGGCCACTACATCATCGGGTGAGGTGATGACCTCGGTGGTGCCGGGCACGCCCGCCACGCCGGCCTTCTCCGCCGCGATCCGCGAGCTGATCTTGTCGCCCATGACCTCGATGGCTTCGGGGGGCGGTCCGATGAAGGTCACCCCTTCGGCGGTGATAGCCCGGGCAAAGTCGGTGTTCTCGGAAAAGAACCCGTATCCCGGGTGCACGCCGTCGGCGCCGCTGCGCCGGATGACACCCAGGATGGCTTCGGTATTGAGGTAGCTCTCGGTCGCGGTCTGGCCGCCAAGCGCATAGGCCTCGTCGGCCAGGCGAACATGCAGCGCGTCACGATCCAGTTCGGAGTAGACGGCGACGCTCCGGACGCCGAGCTCGCGGCAGGTGCGGATGACGCGCACGGCGATCTCGCCGCGGTTGGCGATAAGGACCTTGGAGAGCATGGTCCCCCTATCGTTGCAGGGATGTTGCCCGGTAGCGCCACTCGACGGCTGGCCGCGACCCGTTTTTTCGATGTGCGGCGGTTTGAGAGCCTCGACTCGACCAACACCTACTTGCTGGATCAGGCCAGATCAGGCGCGCCGGAAGGCGTCGTGGCGGTGGCGGATCACCAGACGGCCGGGCGGGGCCGGCTGGGGCGCAGCTGGGTGGCGCCACCGCGGGCCTCACTGCTGGCCTCCGTACTCCTGCGGCCGGTCGATCTGGCGATCGACCGCGCCCACCTGCTGACGGCGGCAGTGGCGCTGGCCGCGGCCGAGGCTTGCGAACAGCTGTCCGGGGTACGCCCGTCGATCAAATGGCCCAACGATCTGCTCGTGGACGACCGCAAGCTGGCGGGCATCCTGGCCGAGGTCGAACTTGGCGCCGGTCCGTCGCTCGAGGCCGTGGTCGTCGGGATCGGTCTGAACGTGGCCTGGGCAGGAGAGGCGCCGCCCGAGGTGGCGGGCCTGGCGGTGGCCCTCGACGAAGTGTCCGGGCTCACGGTCGACCGGGACGAGTTGCTGGTCGAGATGCTGCTCGGGCTGGAGCGGCGCTACGGAGATCTGCGCGCCGTGGCCAGCGAGTACCGAGCCACCTGTGCCACCGTCGGGCGCCGGGTTCGGGTCGACCTCATCGACGGGCGCATCGAGGGAGTGGCCGCCGACCTCACCCCGGACGGCCGGTTGCTGATCGTCGCCGACGATGGTTCCCAGCAGACGGTGACCGCCGGCGACGTCGTGCATCTCCGCCCGCAGGGTGGCTAAGGGTCGTCGCTGGCCGCCACCAACTCGGCGAAGGCGGCGAGGGCGCGGCTGGTGACCGGGCCGACGACGGCCGGAAGCGACCGCCCGTCTACCGACCGGATGGGTTGCAGATCCCGGGTGGTCGAGGTCAGGAACGCCTCTTCGGCCCCCGCCAGGGCCTCGATAGGGAGGTCCTCCTCGTCGGCGCCGGCCACTTCGATGACCAGGGCCCGGGTGACGCCGTCCAGGCAGCCCGACGCAAGGGGCGGCGTCAGGAGTCGGCTCCTGACGACGACGAAGACGTTGCTGCCCGTGCCCTCGCACAGCCGGCCGGCGGTATTGGCGAAGATGGCCTCACCCGAACCTTGCCGGCGGGCGTGGGCAAGGGCGATCACGTTCTCGCCGTAGCTGGTGCTCTTCACCCCGGACAGCGCCCCCCGCTCGTTCCGGCACCAGGGCACGACCGTCACATCGGCCGTCGGCGGCCACGTGGCCAGCGGACCGCCGGCCACGATGGTCATCGCCCCGTGGTCGCCTCGTTCTGACCCGAGCGGCGAAGGTCCCCCGGTCACCGTCACCCGGAGGCGGCCCTCCACCAGGCCGTTGGCGGCCACCACCTCGTCCATGGCCGTGCGCAGCGTGGCCACATCGGGCGGCGGCAAATCCATGGCTGCCGCCGAGCGACTCAGACGCTCAAGGTGGCGGCGGGCGGCGAAGATCCGGCCGGCCCGAACGCGCAGAGTCTCGAAGATGCCATCGCCGGTGAGCAGGCCGTGGTCGAATGCGGTGATCACCCGTTCGCCGGCCGGGTAGAGGACGCCGTCGACCCAGACCTGGTGCACAGGGGTGCAGCCTACGGGCGAGGTGCGTGACGCGGAATCGGCGAGCCCGACTGGTAGCTTTTTTTCGTGGCTCACATTCCTCGTGAGGCCGAGCCGCACCAGCCGGAGGGTCTAGCCGGCCCGGAGGCACAGCCAGACGCTCCCGGGCCCCCAAGGAAGCGATGGCCCCGGCGACTTCTGATCGGCCTCAATATTTTTGTCGCGGTCTGTTTGATCGCCGTGGGGGCTGGCTTTGCCTATCTCAAGTACCGATTCGGGCAAATCCACCACGTAAGCATCGGTTCGCTCACGCCGAAGGACACGGGGAGCGGCGCGGCCATGAACGTGCTCCTGGTCGGATCGGACAGCCGGGCCAATGTCAACAACGCCACGGACAAACTCAAGTTCGGAAGCCAGGCCGACGTCGGCGGTCAGCGCAGCGACACCATCATGATTCTCCACGTCGACCCCAAGCAGAAAAAGGCCGCCATCCTCTCCATCCCGCGAGATCTCTGGGTGCCGATCGCGGGGAAGACCAACAGCGAGCGCATCAACACCGCGTACGACACCGGTCCCGATGTCCTGGTGCAGACCATCCAGCAGGCCCTCGGCATTCCCATCAACCACTACATCTCCGTCGACTTCGTCGGCTTCCGTGCCATTGTCGACACGGTCGGCGGGGTCAGTGTGTACTTCCCGGCGCCGGCCAGGGACGCCTTCTCGGGACTCAACGTCAAGCAGACCGGATGCATCAAGCTCGGCGGCGACCAGGCCCTGGGATATGTCCGGGCCCGGCACTACGAGTACTACGAGGCGGGCCGGTGGCACGAGGACCCGACCAGCGATCTCGGCCGGATCCAGCGCCAGCAGGACTTCATGCGCCGCATCTTGAAAAAGTCAATCTCCTCGGGGATGACGGATCCGATCAAGCTCAACGACCTGATCTCCAACGGCGTCAAGTACGTGACCGTTGACAAAGGGCTCTCGGCGGGAACACTCCTCAGCCTCGGCAAGAAGTTTCACTCCCTGTCCCCGGATACCGTCGACATGCTCACGGTGCCGACCAACATCGGGACCGAGAGGATCGCCGGGACCATCGCATCCGTGCTCTTCCTTCAGCAACCCGACGCGGGCCAGACCTTTGCCCGCTTCAACGGGACCACCCAGCCGGCCGCGGTAGTAAACGGGGCCCCGAAGCCAGGCGCGCCGGTGACCAACGTGGTGCCCAATCAGGTTCGGGTTCGGGTGCTCAACGGCAACGGCGTCACCGGGGAAGCGGGCAAAGTGGCGGTCGCCCTCTCCGGCGTGGGATACAACGTGGCCGGCGCCGGCGACGCAGACTCGTTCCGCTATCAACGCTCGGTCATCACCTATGGCCCCAACCAGCAGGATAAGGCCACGCTCCTGCAGTACTCGCTGCCGGGTGGAGCACAGGTGAAGGAGGACATCAGCCTGCGAGGTGTGGACCTGGTGCTGACGGTCGGCTCCGACTACGCGGGGGTCCGCGACCCGACCGGCAACACGTCGCCGACTTCGCGCACTTCGCCGACGACCGGCCGAGCCACGGGCGCAACGACCACCACAACGCCGGTCGCCACGACCACCACCGCGCCCAATCTCCATAACGGGCTGGCTCCCACTCCGGCCGGTCTGGCGGCCGCGGCCGCCTGCTGACCCCAATCCGAACACACGTCTCGTGAAGGGGCTGGCCGGGTTCGGCGACTACGGTTGTGCGCCGTGCAGCTACTCGTGACCGGGGGAGCCGGGTTTATCGGCTCCAATTTTGTGCGCTATTGGGTGGATCGGCACCCAGATGACCGCGTGGTTGCCTTCGACCTTCTGACCTACGCCGGCAACAAAGAGAACCTGGCTGACCTGGGCGACCGCGTCCGGTTCGTCCAAGGCGACGTCGCGGACGGGGCGGTGGTCGAGGCGACGTTGCGAGAGGAGCACGTGGACGTGGTCGTCCATTTCGCGGCGGAATCCCACAACAGCCTGGCGGTCATGGACCCGGGCCGCTTCTTCCGGACGAACGTCATCGGCACGCAGACCCTGTTGGAGGCGGCCCGTCAGGTCGGCCTGGCCCGGTTCCATCACATCAGCACGTGCGAGGTGTACGGAGACCTCGATCTCGATACCGACGAGATGTTCACCGAGGAGACCCCGTACCGGCCCCGCACCCCGTACAACGCGTCGAAGGCCGGGGCGGACCACGCCGTCCGGGCCTACTACGAGACCTACGGCCTGCCCGTGACGATCACCAACTGCTGCAACAACTACGGCCCCTACCAGTTCCCGGAGAAGGTGATCCCGCTCTTCACGACCCACGCGTTGGACGATCTGCCGCTGCCCCTCTACGCGTCGACGGCGAACCGGCGGGAGTGGCTGCACGTGGACGACCATTGTCGGGCCATCGAGGCGGTGCTCCAGAGCGACCGGATCGGCGAGACCTTCAACGTCGGCAGCGGCGTCGAACGCAGCATCACCGAGATCGCCGACGGGGTGCTCGCCGCCACCGACAAGCCGCAATCCCTGAAGAAGATCGTGCCCGACCGGCCCGGCCACGACCGCCGATATCTCCTCGATTCGGCCAAGCTGCGAGCCGAGCTCGGATGGGAGGCGACCATACCCTTCGAGACCGGGTTGGCGGAGACGGTCCAGTGGTATGCCGAACACCGTTCCTGGTGGGAGCCGCTGCGCGGGCGATCAGAAGTCGTGGAGACAGCCTGGGCCACGTCCGGCCACTGATGCGGATCCTCATTACCGGCGCGGGCGGCCAGCTCGGCCGCGAGCTGGTCGACGCTTTCGCGGCCGGTCACCACGAGGTGGTGGCGTGTAGCCACGCGCAGCTCGACGTCGGCGACCGTGACGCTGTTCTCCAGGCCGTGACCTTGACGGCACCCGCGGCCGTCGTGCACGCGGCGGCGTGGACGGCTGTGGACGCCTGCGAGGCCGACCCGGACCGGGCCTGGCGGGACAATGCGCTCGGGACCCGGCATGTGGCCGAAGGGGCGCGGTTGGTCGGAGCGCACCTCTGCTACCTGTCGACCGACTATGTCTTTGACGGGACGGCCGAGCGGCCGTACACGGAGTGGGACCGGCCGGCGCCGCGGTCGGTGTACGGCATGTCGAAGTGGGGCGGTGAGCTCGAGGTCCTGAGCGCGGCTCCCGGCGCCTGCGTGGTCAGGACATCGTGGGTGTGCAGCCGATACGGGTCGAACATGGTGAAAACGGTGCTGCGGTTGGGCTCCCGTCCGGGGCCGCTGGCGTTTGTGGACGACCAGCACGGCTGCCCCACGTTCGCCGACGACCTGGCCTTGGCGATACGGGATCTGGTCCTGAGCCGCCGGCCCGGCCTGTTTCATGTCACAAACCAGGGCCCGACGACCTGGTACGGCTTTGCCCGGGAGGTGCTGCGGGCGGCGGGCATGGATCCAGAACGGGTCCAGCCCATCTCGACCGCGGAGCTGGACCCACCGCGGCCGGCTCCGCGCCCGGCCAACTCGGTGCTCGACAACGCCGCCTTGCGACTTCAGGGATTGCCGCTTCTGGACGACTACCGGGTGCCGCTCGAGCGCACCGTCAAAGAGCTGATCAATCAATGAGCCGCGTCGCCGTCGTCGGCACCGGATACGTCGGGTTGACCATCGGCGCGTGCCTGGCCCACCTCGGGCATGACGTCGTTTGCGCGGATATCGACGCCGACAAGGTCGACATGTTGAACAGGGGCGAGATCCCGATCTACGAAGAGGGCCTCCAGGACCTGGTCACCGAGGGCGTGGCCTCGGGGCGACTGTCTTTCGTGCTGGGCTCGGCGGTGGCGGCGGAGGACGCCGAGTTTGTCTTCCTGTGCGTGCAGACGCCTCAATCCACGGACGGCTCGGCCGACCTCGCGTATATCCAGCAGGCGGCCAAGGAGATTGGTCCCGTCCTGTCGACCGATGCAGTCATCATCAACAAGTCGACGGTCCCGGTGGGCTCCACGCGCGTAGTGGAGCAGGCGGTTGGCCGCAGCGACGTGTTCGTCGTGTCCAACCCCGAGTTTCTCCGGGAGGGGTCGGCGGTCCACGACTGCCTGAGTCCGGACCGCATCGTCATCGGGAGCGACGACCAGGCCGCCGCCATCCGCGTCGCGGGCCTCTTCGACCGGCTCAGTGCCCCGCTCATCGTGACCGATCCGGCCACGGCGGAAACCATCAAGTACGCGTCCAATGCCTTCCTCGCCACCAAGATCTCCTTCGTCAACGCCGTCGCCAACCTGTGCCAGGCGGTGGGGGCGGACGTCCGTGACGTGGTGCTCGGGATGGGCTACGACAAGCGCATCGGCTTCGAGTACCTCAAGCCCGGCCCCGGCTGGGGCGGCTCGTGCTTCCCGAAGGACTCGCAGGCCTTGGTGCGGATCGCCGATGAGGCCGGCTACGACTTCAGCCTCCTCAAGGGCGTCATCAAGGTAAACGACGAGCAGTTCCTCCAGATCTCCGACAAGATCCGCCGGTTGGCGGGTGGCTCCCTCGACGGGACGACCGTCGCCGTCTGGGGGCTTACGTTCAAGGCCCGAACCGACGACCTGCGCGACTCGCCATCGTTGGCGGTGATCCGCCGCCTTCTGGCCGATGGGGCGCGGGTCCGGGCGTACGACCCGACCGTGAAACGGGACCTGGCCGGCGACCTGGCCGGAGTGGTGGTCTGCCCCGATGCGTACACCGCCTGTCGGGACGCAGCCGTGCTGGCGGTGCTGACGGAGTGGGACGAGTTTCGCTGGTTCGACTTCTCCCAGGTGGCGGACGTCATGGCCCGGCCGGCCATCGTGGATGGGCGGAATCATCTCGATCCCGCCCCGCTGCGCCGCCGGGGCTTCGCCTACGAGGGCGTGGGCCGGTCGTGAGCCGCGTCGTCGTGAGCGGCGGAGCCGGATTTCTTGGCTCGCATCTCTGCCAGACGTTGCTCGACCGCGGCGATGAGGTCGTGGCCATCGACAATCTGCTGACCGGTTCGGTTGACAACCTGGCGGATCTGGGCGGGCGGGCCGGATTCGAGTTCCGGGAGGAGGATGTCCGCCTGCCTGTCCGCGTCGAGGGTGCGGTCGACGCCGTCATGCATCTGGCCAGCCCGGCCTCGCCGGCGGACTTCGCGACCATGCCGATCGAGATCCTGACCGTGGGCAGCCAGGGTACGCAGCAACTGCTGGAGCTGGCACGGAGCAAGGGGGCGCGATTTTTCCTGGCCTCCACCAGCGAGGTGTACGGCGAGCCTCTGGTCCATCCGCAGCCGGAGACCTACTGGGGCAACGTGAATCCGAACGGCCCCCGGAGTGTCTACGACGAGGCCAAGCGGTACGCCGAGGCGTTGACGATGGCCTACCACCGCCATCTCGGGGTCGACGTGCGGATCGTTCGGATTTTCAACACCTACGGCCCGCGCATGCGTCCGGATGACGGCCGAGTGGTCTCGAACTTCCTGGTGCAGGCGCTCCGCGGTGAAGCGCTCACGCTGTACGGAGATGGGAACCAGACGCGGAGCTTCTGTTACGTCGAGGACGAGGTGCGCGGCTTTTTGGCGCTGCTCGACTCCGATCACGTGGGACCGGTCAACATCGGCAACCCGGTGGAGTTCACGATGCTCGAGCTGGCGCGGCTGGTCCTGGACGTGACCGGCTCGCGGTCGTCAATCGTGCACCGTCCCCTTCCGCAGGACGATCCCACCCGGCGCTGCCCCGACACGAGCCTGGCCCTGCGCCTCCTGGGCTGGAAGCCGGCGGTCGATCTGCGGGAGGGCCTGGTGCGGACGGCTGCCTGGTTCGAGTCGCGTCTGGGCGCCGCTCGTGGCTGAGGAGACGCGCTACCGGCTCCTGTCAGTCATCGTTCCCGTCTACAACGAGCGCAACACCGTGGGCGAGATCATCCGCCGGATGCGCCTCGTCGAGCTCCCCCTGGACCTGGAGATCGTCGCTGTTGACGATGGGTCCACCGACGGTACGGACAAGGTTCTGGCGGCGGTGGAGGATTCGACCGTCCGTGTCGTCCGGCATGCAGACAATCGGGGGAAAGGGGCGGCGATCCGGACCGGTCTGGCCGCGGCCCGAGGAGATCTCATCCTGGTCCAGGATGCCGACCTCGAGTATGACCCGGAAGATTGGCCTCGCCTGCTGGCGCCGATCCTCACGGGCAAGACGCGCGTGGTGTTCGGCAGCCGCTATCTCGGGGAGCGAGAGGCGACGTCGCTGTTCCGGTGGATCGGGGATCGGGCTCTGAGCCTGACGGCGAGCGTGCTCTATAACACCGCCATCTCGGACATGGAGACCGGGTACAAGCTGATGGACCGCAAGATCCTCGAAGGCCTTGATCTGCACGCCGACCGATTCGACATCGAGCCGGAGATCACCGCCCGGCTGCTCCGCCAGGGCCACCGCATTTATGAGGTCCCCATCTCCTATGCCGGCCGCGGGCCCAACGAGGGCCGGAAGTTCGACTGGCGGGACGGCCTGATCGCGTTTTGGACGCTGGTCCGTTGCCGCGTCCGGTGACGGCGGTCGTCGTCAACTTCAATGCCGGTGACCTCCTGGCCAATTGCGTGGCCAGCCTCCGGGCCGAAGCGGTCGAGCGGGTCATTGTGGTCGACAACGGCTCGACGGACGGCTCCTTGACCGTCCTCAGAAAACTGGAACCGGACGCCGACGTCATCCAGACGGGAGCCAACCTGGGCTACGGCAAGGCGGCCAATCTGGGGGCGTTGGGAGTCCGTACGGACTATCTGCTCGTCCTCAACCCCGACACGGTCACAGCCCCCGGCGCCCTGGCGCCGCTGGTGGCGGCATTGGCCGAGGACCCTCGTGTCGGGCTGGTCGGGCCGCGCCTCCTCAATCCCGATGGCTCTTTTTACCCGACCGGCCGCGCCTTTCCGACCCGTACCGATGCCATCGGACATGCCTTGCTGAGCCTCATCGCACCGAGGAACCGGTTCACCGCTCGCTACAAGCTGCTCGACTGGGACCGAGCCGGACGGCGAGAGGTGGACTGGATTTCGGGCGCCTGTTTCCTGGCTCGGCGGCAGGCGTGGGAAGAGCTGGGCGGCTTCGACGAGGCCTTCTTCATGTACATGGAGGACGTCGATCTCTGCTGGCGGGCCTGGCGGGCGGGATGGGCGGTCGCCTTCGAGCCGGCCAGCGAGGTCACTCATATCCAGGGTGCGTCGACGGATCGCCACCCCTACCGGATGATCGTCGCCCACCACCGCTCGGTGTTCCTCTTTGCGAGCCGTACCCTCACCGGAACCAAGCGATCGGGTCTGCCCATCGTGGCGCTCGGGCTGGCACTCCGGGCGGTGGTCGCCTGTGGGCATCGCTGGCTCGCCGGTCGTCGCGGTCAGTAGGCGGTGGGGACCCGCTAATCTCGTTCTCTCTATGGGAAAGGCCTCTTCAGCCAAGAAAGTGGCGCGCGCCGCCGGCACCGGTGGTGGGCGCACGAACCGGGGGCGGATTCCCTGGTTGTACTACTTGGCCATCTTCATCGTCGTCATGCTGGGAACGCTCACGATCGTGCAGAGCCGCGACGCCAGGTTGAACAAGCTTTCGCTGGCGGGACTGACCACGCCGCCGGTGCCGAACAAGGACCACTGGCACGTCGCCTACGCCGTGTACCTCTGTGACAAGTTCGCGCCCTCGATCACGGATCAGAACGACCCGAAGGGTATCCACACCCACGGCGACGGCATCATGCACGTTCACCCCACGGCTCGGGACTCGGCCGGCGCGAACGCCACGCTCGGCGTCTTCGCCAGTGCCGTCCACATGACGCTGAACGCCGGAGAGCTGAAACTGCCCGGCGGCCATGACTATCGCGACGGTGACAAATGCGGCAGCAAGCCCGGACGGGTCCGGGTTCGGGTGTTCACCAGCCAAGCCGACAAGGTCGGTCACGACGCCACGGTTGATCCGCAAAAGGTGCCGATGGTGAACGGCCAGCTCCTCACGATCGCCTTCGCCCCGGTCGACGCCAAGCTGCTGCCGCCGCCCAGCGCCGCCAACCTGCAGAAGCTGAACGACGTGGCGCCGACGACCACGACCACGGTGCCGAGTGCGACGAGCACGACCACCCCGTCAAGCACGACCGCGCCTTCCACCACGACCGCACCCGCGACCACGACAACGCCGCCAACGACGACCAAGAAATGAGGGCGGTGGTACTGGTCGGAGGCGAGGGGACCCGCCTTCGACCGCTTACCTTCACGACGCCAAAACCGGTCCTGCCGATCGTCGAAGTGCCCCTTATCGAGCGGGTCATCCGCCATCTGGCGACGGCGGGCGTGTCCGAGGTGGTGCTCTCGCTTCGCTATAGGCCGGACGTGTTCATGAGCGCGTTCCCGGACAACCTCTGCGCCGGGGTGAAGCTTGTCGCCGCTGTCGAGCCGGAGCCCCTTGACACCGCCGGTGCTATTGCCTTCGCGGCGGGCCACGCCGGTATCACCGACGGAACTTTGCTGGTCGCCAACGGTGACGTCCTTACCGACGTTGACCTGATCGCCCTGCTCGAGTTTCACCGCCGGTCAGGAGCCGAGGCCACGATTAGCCTCACGCCGGTGGAGGATCCCTCGCCGTTCGGTGTCGTCCCGACCGACGCGGATGGACGGGTCACCGCCTTCATCGAGAAACCGCCGAAGGGTGAAGCTCCGACCAACCTGATCAATGCCGGGACCTACGTGATCGAGGCTTCGATGCTGGCCCGCATCCCCAGTGGGCGGCGCGTGTCCATCGAACGGGAGACCTTTCCCAAGCTCGTCGCCGAGGGGGCGCTCTACGCCCTCGCATCCGATGCGTACTGGCTCGACACCGGGACTCCAGCACAGTTCCTTGAGGCCAACGCCGACCTCCTCGCCGGCCGGCGCAACCAGACGCCTGCCCCCGACGCGACCCTGGTATCGCCCGGCCGATGGCAGCTGGGCCGAGCCGGCTCGGTCGGCGGTGCGGTCGGCGGCGGCTCTCTGCTCGGTGAGGACGCCTCGGTGGAAGCCGGCGCCGACGTCTCCCGGTCGGTCGTGGGCCGGGGCGCCACCGTGGGAGCCCGGGCGGTGGTGGCCGGCTCCGTGATTCTTCCCGGCGCCCGGGTGGACGATGGTGCCCGCGTCGATGGCTCGATCATCGGCGAGCACGCCGTGGTGGGGGCGGGGTCGGTGGTGCGGGGTTTGTCGGTGGTAGGCGGTCGGGCGGAGGTGCCCGCGGGGGCGGTGCTGGACGGCGCCCGCTTCCCCGATCCCTCCGCCGGAGACTGATGCGTGCGCTGGTCACGGGGGGGGCCGGCTTTCTCGGCTCGGCCCTCGTCGACCGGCTGCTGGCCGAGGGCCATGACGTGGACGTGGTCGACGATCTGTCCACTGGCTCCCTGGCCAACCTAGCCGAGGCCCGCTCCAACCCGGCCGGGAAGGTCACCTTCCACCAGCTCGACATCCGATCGGCTGACGTGGTCGATCTCATCGGACGGCGCCATGCCGAGGTGATCTTCCACCTGGTCGGCATGGCCGACGAGCAACAGTCGCTCGCCGATCCGGCCAACGACGCAGATGTGACCGTTCTCGGGACGGTGCGGGTGCTGGAGGGGGCGCGCGCCGGCGGCGCCCGCAAGGTGGTGTTCGCATCAAGCGCCGCCATCTACGGCGACCCGGGGCCGGCAGCGCTGCCGGTGAAGGAGTCACACCCTCAGCAGCCGATCACCCCGCACGGGGTGGCCAAGCGAGCGGCCTGCGACTACCTCACCGTCTATCGAGCGGTGCACGATCTCGAGTACACGGCCCTGGCGCTGGCCAACGTGTACGGGCCCCGGCAGCGTCCCGGACCGGTGGTCGCCGCCTTCGGAACTCGCATGCTGGCGGGCCAGCCGTGCACGATCACCGGCGACGGAGAGCAACGGCGCGACTTCGTATACGTGGACGACGCGGTCGACGCATTGGCCCGGGCCGCCGATCGGGGCAGCGGCCTGCTGTGCAACATCGGCACCGGGAGCTCAACCACGGTAAACCGCCTCCACACGTTGATGTCCGCCGTAGCCGGCAGCGGCCAGGCCCCGCTCTACGCGCCGGCCCGGTCGTTCGAGCCGCGCCGCTCCTCGCTCGACGCCAGCCGGGCGGCCCTGCACCTGGGCTGGCGTCCCTGGACACCGCTTGAGGACGGGGTGGCGGCCACGCTGGAGTGGCAACGCGGCCGCAGGTGATTGTCACACCGGTTGGTCATGATGGAGGGATGGTCGCTGCGGATGCGGTGTGGTTCAGCTCGACCTCCCGACGTCTGGCCGACGAGGCCAGGCACGGGGGGCTGCCCGTGGTGCCCGGCTTTCGGAGCCCGCCCCGCCAGGACGGTGCTACCCGCACGATCCGGCGGCTGCCCGAGCAGCACGCCATCGTCGCCGTGGCCGTCCGAGGTCGGGACCGGCCGGAGGTACTCCGTGACCTGGTCGAAGGCGTGGTCGTGGCCAACCGGTTGATTGGCCCGGATGCTGATCGATGGCGGATCCGCCTGGCCGCCGCCGTCGAGGGCGATCCCGACCTCGGCGCGGCCGCGGCGTGATCGAGATCCGCGAGGCCCGGCCCGACGAGTACGACCGGGCCGGGGAAATCACGGTGGCGGCGTACGCGGCGCTACCGGACAACATCATGTCCAACGGCTACGAGGACGAGCTGCGAGCCACCGGTCGGCGGGCCAAGGACGCCGTGCTGCTCGTGGCCACGGACGCCGAAGCCGTAGTCGGCTCGGTGACCTACGTGCCGGACACCGGCAATCCGTGGGCCGAGGACCTACCCGAGGGGGCGGCCGGTATCCGGATGTTGGCCGTGGATCCCGGCGACCAGCGTCAGGGCGCGGGGCTCGCCCTCGTCCAGGCCTGCATCGCCCGGGCGCGCGCCGAGGGCAAACAGCGGGTGGCGCTGCACTCCACCGAGAACATGGCGTCCGCCCATCGCCTGTATGGCCGGCTCGGCTTCAGGCGAGACCCGGCACGGGACTGGCGCCCGGAGCCCGACATCCTGCTCCTCGGCTTCATTCTCGATCTCGGCGGTAGCCTCGGGACGGATGCCCCGGGGGTGTAGCCCAATCGGCAGAGGCGCGGCGCTTAAACCGCTGATGATGAGGGTTCGAATCCCTCCACCCCCACGTCCCACCTAGTGCTGCTGGCCGCCGCTGTAGAAGATGACGCAGCCACCCGTGCCGCTGTTGGCGGTGTTGCTCCACAGCGACTGGACCGCGAACGTCCCGGTCGTCAGGGTGATGTCGCCCGAGCCGCCGGGCGTGCCCGGGGCGATCCATGCGCACTTGTCGCCGTTCTCGCCCTTCACTGGCTCGAACCAGCCGCCCGACGTGAGGTTCGTGGCTCCGACGGGTGCCTGCGGAAAGAAGTCCGTCACCGTCTCCCCGTACTCGTGGCCCTCGACAATGCTCCAGCCGTCGAGCAGCCCGGGCGTATTCACGAAGCCCATGCCGCAGTTCGGTCCGGCGTCGCTGATGTAGGGAAGGTTGGTGAAGGCGATGCTGCCGCGCGGCGTGATCACGGCGACGTCCTTGGCGCGCGTGAAGTCGTGCCAGGCGCAGAAGCTGGTGGTCGGAAGGTTGAATCCGTCAGGATGGGTCTGGGTGGGGCTGACGATGATGTATTGCACCGACGAGTTCGACGCCGGAGTGGCGTTACCGAAGTGCTGTGCAGCCAGGTCGGCCTCCTGCCCGAGCTGCTTGGGTGTGGCCTGGAGCGGGGCGACTGCGCTCTCGTCGGCCCACACTCCGGCCAGCGGCGTGGCCGCCGCGTGGTCCACGAAGGTTGCCGTCGAAGGGCACTTGGTCGCCCCCTTGAGCACGCCAGCGCCCTGGCAGAACTGGGTGGTGGAGGTGCTCCAGGTGTCCGCCGAGCCATAGAGGCCGCGGAGGAAGTTCTGCACGTACGGGGCGGCGCCGGCCGGATCGTTGGTGAACGTGATGTTGCTGCCCGAGGTCCCCGGCGTTCCCCATTGCGCGCCCCAGAAGACCAGATACACCTTGGGATTGACCTGGACGCCGATGCCCTTGGTCCCGCCGTAGTACTTCAGTAGCGCCTGCGCGCTGGCGAGGCGAGTGTGGGCCTTGCCCAGAGTGTCGAGTCCGGCGTGGCTAGCAGCCGTCGGGACTGCGCTGCCGGCCGCGGAGGCAGCGGTGACGGCCATGCTGGCGCTGACCATGAGTGCGCCCGCAGCGGCAGCGCCGAGGCGACGGTGATTGAAGCTCAACGGGTTCCTCCAGGGAGTCGAGTTGACCGCGTCGAGGAGGCGCCTTTTGAGCCAGTTCGTACGGTTGTGCTGACGGTACCAGTGACCACATCTCACGACAAGTGGTGATTCGGGTCGATGACCCGCGGCAGACGAAGACGCAGCCGAGCCCCTTTCCCCTCGGCGGCCTCGGCCGTAACGGACCCACCGTGGAACTCGGCCACCTGGCGGACGATGGCCAGACCGAGCCCGGATCCGGGCAGGCGGCGGTCGCTCTGGGCTCGGTAGAACCGGTCGAACACAAAGGGCAGATCGCCCGGTGGGATGCCCGGCCCGTAATCGCGCACGCTGACCTCGGCCCGATCGCCGTCGGCCCGCACCAGGATCTCGACCGGCTCGCCGGCCGGACTCCACTTCACGGCGTTGTCGACCAGGTTCGTGACGGCCCGGCCCAGCCGGCCGGCGCTGCCGCGGACAAGGACCGGCTCCGTATCAACTTCGAAGCGCAGCTCAGGAGCGCGGCGGCGGGCCCGCTCCACCACTTCTGCCACCACCTCGTCGAGGCCCACCTCATCCACCAAAGGCTCCGGCTCAACGTCGCGGGCCAGATCAACCAGGTCGGTGACGAGAACGGTCAATTCCTCGAGCTGGTTCACGACGTCGGACAGCAGTTGTTGGCGGTCCTCGATGGGCAGGTGATCGGTGCGGGCGAGCACCTCGAGGTTCGTACGCAAGCTCGTCAGCGGCGTCCGGAGCTCATGGGACGCATCGGCCACCAGCTGGCGCTGCGCCCGCAAAGACGCGTCGAGCGCCGACATCATGGTGTTGAAACCCGAGGCCAGGCGACTCAGCTCATCCGAACCCGTCACCTCGAGCCGCCGGGAGAGGTCGCGCGTGTCGGCCACGTGGTTGGCCGCCTCGCCAAGGCGAAGCACCGGCCGGAGAAGCGCACTGGCGACCGCCCGGCTCAGCGCCCCCGCCACGGCGGTGCCGGCGAGGGTCACGAGTACCAGGATGCGGGCCAAGCGGTGCAGCGCCCGATCACTGTCAGACAATGTCCGGGCCACCTGCACGGCCGTCCCCGGTCCGTCCGGTGCGGTGTAGACGAGCAGGTGGTCTTCTCCCAGCCGTACATCGGCGAAGAACGGCGGGCGGGTTCCGGTCGCGACCTCACGCGCCTTATCGACACTGGGCAGAGTGAAGCCGGCCTCGCCGACATGCTGGACCGTTCCATCGGCATGGACCAGCTGCACATCCGCGCCGGCCGCTCCGGGACTGCGCACGTCGCGTCGCAAGGCCGTCTTCACCTCGGAGCGCAGCTCGGCGCGGACACTGAAGTAGGCGGCAAAGGAGGCGACGGCTATGGCGACGGCCACGGCGGCCGCTGCCGTCAACGCCAGACGAGCCCGGAAGCTCACTCCTTGCGCAGCACGTAGCCGACACCGCGGACAGTGTGGATCAGTCGGGGCTCGCCGGCCGCCTCGGTCTTGCGTCGGAGGTAGCCGACGTAGACCTCCAGGGAGTTGGAGGAAGGACCGAAATCGAAGCCCCAGACGCGGTCGAAGATCACCGACCGGGTGAGGACCTGGTTGGGATGATCCATGAGCAACTCCAGCAACGAGAATTCCGTGCGAGTCAACTGAAGGCGCCGGTCGCCACGAAAGGCCAAGTAGGCGACCGGGTCAAGACGCAGGTCGGCGAAACTCATGATGTCGTGGTCGTCGCCAGAGTCGAACGGTGCCCGGCGCAGGAGCGCCCGCAACCGGGCGAGGAGCTCCTCCAAGGCAAACGGTTTGACGAGGTAGTCGTCGGCACCCGCGTCCAGGCCGGCGACCCGGTCCGAGACGGCGTCGCGCGCTGTCAGCATGAGGACTGGCGTGCTTTCACCGAGGGCCCGCATCCGGCGACACACCTCGAGTCCATCCACCCCGGGCATCATCACATCGAGGATGACCGCGTCGGGCCGGGTGATGGACATAGCGCTCAGCGCGGCGGCGCCATCTTTGGCTACCTCGACGTCGTAGCGTTCGACTTCAAGGGCGCGGCCCACCGCGGCGAGTACCGACGGTTCGTCGTCGACGACGAGAATTCGCACGGAACCACTCTGGCAGGATTCTTCGAGGTCTTTCAGGCGAGTCTCATGGTTCGTTCAGGTTGCTGTGATTACCTGGCTGTATGGCCGATCGCGTTCGTTCTGCACCGAGTCGCCTCCGCTGGCTCGCCCCGCCCGTCGTAGCCGGAGTGATCATCGGCGGAATTGGCCTGGCGCCCCGGTTGGCGTCGGCCGAGGGACAGCCGAATCTCCCCCCGCTGACGCCGCAGCAGCTCGTCGACAAGGCCCAAGCCGCCCACGTCGATGCGTTCTCCGGAACCATACGGCTATCGACGCATCTGGGTCTTCCTGACCTCGGATCGTTGGCCGATGCCGCCGGTGTGAGCGGGGGCTCGACGCTCAACTCCACGGTGCTCTCGCTCGTGACGGGCAGCCATTCCGCGAAGGTCTGGGTTGACGGACCGGAGCACGTGCGGGTGGCGCTGCCCTCCGGGCTGACCGAGACCGACTTCATCCGCAATGGCGCTGATGTATGGCAATGGCAGAGCACAGGCATGCAGGTGACACACACGACCGTCACCAAGAAGGCTCCGGTCCAGGGTTCGGCCGCGCCTTCGTCTACCGCTGAGCCGTCTACCACTGATCCGGCCGACGCCGCGGCCACTCCCACCACCCCGGGTTCCGCCGCCAAGGACTTCCTCGACTCGATCAACCCATCCACTCGCGTGAGCGTCCGCAACACGGCGTTCGTCGCCGGCCGACCTGTCTACGAACTCGTGCTCTCGCCGCGGTCTGGTCAGACGCTGGTCGCGGACGTCGTCGTTGCTATCGACTCGGCCACCGGGCTGCCCCTTCGTATCCAGGTACTCGGCCGGAACCAGACGACGCCCGCAGTCGAATTCGGCTTCACCTCGATTGGCTTGCACCGGCCGGCCGCATCGACCTTCGCGTTCACCCCTCCGCCTGGGTCCACCGTGAACGCCCCTGCTCCCGTCGATGGGAGGGGCAAGCTCCGTCGCCAAGGTCGCCCCGCGCTCAGCGTTCCCGGCGCGCCGTCGCCGAGCATCGGGCCGCCCGCCGCGGGCGCAACACCGACCAGCACCCAGACGGTTGGCGACGCGTGGGACAGCATCCTCATCGCCCGCGGCGTGAACATGCAGGGGATTCCGGGCGGGCTGCTGGACAAGGCGACCACACCGGTTTCCGGTGCATGGGGACACGGCCGGCTGCTGAGTACGTCACTCGTGAACGTGCTGTTCGATGATGATGGTCGCATCCTGGCCGGGGCAGTTACGCCCGAGGCCCTCGAGGCGGCAGCCGCGTCTACGCCCGTGGCGGCCCCCGCCGCGAGCGCGGATACCCCGGCTGGGGCGTGATGCCGGCGGCTGACGGCCTGGCCATCGAGACGTCGGGACTGACCAAGCGCTTCGGGCACCAAACGGTCGTCGACGGCGTCGATCTCGCCGTCCCTGAGGGCTCGGTATTCGGCTTTCTCGGACCGAACGGCTCAGGCAAGACCACCACGATTCGGATGCTGCTTGGCCTGGCCTACCCGAACGCCGGGCAGGTGCGGGTCCTCGGCCGCGAGATCCCGGCCCTCGCCGAGCTCGCCCTCCCCGATGTCGGCGCCCTGGTGGAGGGGCCGGCGTTCTATCCGTACCTGTCGGGGCGGGACAACCTGCTCCGTTACGACGAGGTCGGGCCGGAATACCGGCGCGGTGTGTCGCTGGCCAGCAGCCTGGTTGGCAACTCGCGTCGCACGGCCGTCGCCGACCGCCGGCGCCGCATCGATGTGGCTCTCGACCGAGTGGGTCTCGGCGCGGCTGCGACCAAGAAGTACCGGGCATACTCGCTGGGCATGCGCCAGCGCTTGGCCATCGCGGCCGCGTTGACCAAACCCCGCCGGCTTCTGATCCTCGACGAGCCGACGAACGGCCTCGATCCCCAAGGGACACGCGAGGTTCGAAGCCTGGTGCGCAACGTGGCCACCGAGGGGAGCACCGTCTTCTTGTCCAGCCATCTGCTCAATGAGGTCGAGCAGGTCTGCACCCACGCCGCCATCATGTTTGCGGGCCGGATCGTCACGCAGGGACCCATTGAACATCTGCGCGCCGCGCAACAGCGGGTGCTTCGAGTGGAGACAGCCGACGTTTCTCAGGCGGCGGCCGTGCTGGCCCGGATCAACGGTGTCGGGCTCACGTCACCGGACCCGGCGTCCGGCGTGGTACGCGCCGAGCTGGTCGGGGCCCAACCCGAGGATTGCAATGCTGCCCTGGTTGGGGCTGGCGTGCGGGTGCGGTCGCTGGTGACCGAGCAACCGAGCCTGGAAGATCTGTTCGTGGCTCTGACCGGGGAGGGCTTCAATGTTGCGCAGTGAGGTGAGGCACCTCTTCGGCCGGCTGCGGACCCGCGCTCTTCTGATCGTTCTGACGGCCGTGCCCGTCCTCATCTCAGTCGCGGTCCGCCTGTCCAATGGACCCGAAGCGGGCCGCGGCCCTGCGTTTCTCGATCAGGTCACCCACAACGGTGTGTTCGCGGCGCTGGCCGGCTTGACGATCGTTGTCCCGTTCTTCCTGCCGTTGACGGTGGCCGTCGTATCCGGAGACACCATCTCCGGTGAGGCGAACTTCGGGACGTTGCGCTATCTGTTGGCCCGCCCGGTGGGCCGAAGCCGGTTGTTGGCAGCCAAATTCACTACGGCCGTGGCGTTCTGCGTGGCCGCCGCGTTGGCGGTGGCGGTCGGTGGACTGGTGGCCGGCGTGATCCTGTTCCCCGTCGGCCGGGTGACGACACTGTCTGGTCTCACCCTGCCTCTGTCCGACGGGCTAGTACGGATCCTTGCCGCCGCGCTGGTGGTTGGGGTGTCGATGCTCGGACTGGCCGCGGTCGGCATGTTCGCATCGACGCTGACCGAGGTACCCGTCGGCGCCATGGCCGCTACGGCCGGGATCGCCATCGCCAGCCAGATCCTCGATGCCATACCTCAGCTGCACTCGATCCATGGCCTGCTGTTTAGCCACCAGTGGTTCGCGTTTGGCGACCTCATGCGCTCCCCGGTCAGCTGGTCGGCCATCGAGCGAGATCTGATCCTGCAGCTGGGATGGGTCGCCGTGTTCGGGGCGGCGGCGTGGGCTCGTTTCACCACCAAGGACGTACTGGCGTAGAGACCGCTACCCCTCCGGGTAGGTGGCGAGGGCGGCCACGATGCGATCCTCCAACGCCGCTCCCTGCGCCCAGCTGAACGGGCCGTTGACAATCATGGCAAAGCGGAGCGGGTGTCCGACCTCCTCGTGACCGACCATGGCCATGACGCCGTCGATGGAGCCGGTCTTGGCCTCCAGATGACCCTGGAACGGCGTGCCGACGTAGCGATGGATCAAGGTCCCGCTCACCCCGGCCACGGCCAGACCGGTACTCAGCTGTGACAGGTTGGCGCGCTGGCCGAGGTCGAGCGCGGCCAACTCCAACTGGCAGGTGGAGCGGTCACCGTGATCCAGGCCCGAGCCGTCCACCATCTGCAGCCCCGCCGTCGGCAGCCCGAGTGCGGCCGCGGTGCGCATGATGATGGCGGTCCCGCCCGGCGTAGTGCCGGCTCCGCCCGCATGGCGGTCGAGCTCGCGGGTGATCAGTTCGGCGGTGTAGTTGTCCGATACCCGGAGCATCCAGTCAACGATCGTGGCGAGCGGTGCCGACTGAATCCGGGCGACGACGACGCCGCCGGCCGGTGCCGTGCCGTCCGCCGCGCCGGCCACGCTCACGCCTTTGAGCCCAAGCAGGCGAGCCAGCTCCGAGGCCGCCAAGGTAGCCGGGTCGGAAGCAGCCACCACCTTCGGTGTCAAGGTCATCAGGCCTTCGTTGACACTCAACGCACCGAGCGGCCCGATGTCGACCTGGGTCTGGTAGAGCGCGGGCCAGGACGGCACGTAGCGGGTGCGGTCGTAGCGGCTGTCATCGCCATGGATGCCATTGCGGACCGTGTGAATGCCCGCCGCCACCAGGGCGTCGGAGAGCCCGGACAGCGGCGTGGTCGGGAAGTTCGCCACTTCCGGGCTCTGCGCCAACCAGGCGATGTACTCCGGCGTGGCCAGCACCGGGTCCCCCTTGCCGACCAGCCAGAGGTCATCGACGGAGCCGCCGTTGGGTGCTGCGGTGGCCACGACGTCGGTCTCGTAGCGGAAGCCGGGGCCGAGTTGGGTCAGCGCCGCGGCCGCCGTCATCAGCTTCTCTGTCGACGCCGGCGCCAGCGCCTGGCCGGCGTTGTGGCCGTAGATGACCTTGGTCCCTTCCTCTACCACCAGGCATCCCGCGAAACCGCTCATGGCGGTCGCCAACCGCGATGCCAGGCGGCTCGCAGGGGTGGCCGGCGGTGGCGGTGGCGCGGTCGGGCGGGGCGCGGTGGGCGGCGGTGGTTTCGCTGTGCTCGTCGTCGTGCTGGGTGCGGTGGTGACCGGGGCGGTGGTCGACGCCACGGTGGGGTCGGCCGCGGCCGCCGCGGCCAGGGGCCGGGTGCGCACGGGGCCAGCAGATGTCCACATACCCGTCGCGCCGGCGATCGCGGCGGCAAGGACGACCACGACCACGACGGCGGAGGCCGGGACCACCCACCGGCGTCGGACGCGGTGGACCCCCGGGTCGGGGCCTTCCTGCATGCCGAGAGAGGATAGAGGGCGCGTTCACCCGGCCGGGCGCGCCCCCGCGGGGGCCGGCGCGGCGCGGTCAGCGGGCGGGGAGCAGGGGGCGCAAGATGGAGCCGGCCAGCGCAACCGCTTCGAGGTCATCCGCGTCAGGGAGGTTGAAGATCAACCCGTCCAGGCCGGCGTCGAGCAGCAGTTTCACCTCGGCGGCGACCTCGTCTGGACCTCCGACGAGGAACATGCCGGTGATGCTCGCCCGGGTCGCCTCGTCCATCGACGCCAGGTCCATGCCCCGCGCCGCCAGCTGGCTGGCCAGCTTCGCCTCGGCCGCCTCCCGGCTGGCCCCGACGAAGATGGTGCCGAGGCGGGTCTTGGTGATCTCGGATGGATCCCTTCCGACATCCGTGCAGTGCTGGGCCAACACGTCAAGCTTGTGGCGGACCTCGTCCGCCGAGCCGAAGAGGTTGCAGATGTCGGCGTATTTGGCGACGGCCCGGAGGGTGCGTCGTTCGCCGCCGCCTCCCACCATGATCGGGATGCCGTCGGGGCGAATGGGCCGAGGACTGTTGAGGGCCTGATTCGTGCGGAAGTAGCGACCGTCAAACGTGGTGGTCTCCTGCGTGAACATGCCGCGGCAGATGCTCAGCGCCTCCTCGAGGCGGTCCATCCGCTCGCGCACCGGCGGGAAGTCGACCCCGTACGCGTCGTGTTCCAGCTCATACCAGGCGGCGCCGATCCCAAGGATGGCCCGGCCACCAGAGATCACGTCGAGCGTGGTGACGGACTTAGCCAGGATGGCCGGGTTGCGATACGTGACGCCGGTGACCAGCGCCCCGAGATTGACCCTGGAGGTACGAGCGGCAAGGGCGGCGAGCAGCGAGTAGCTCTCGAGCATGTTCAACGACGGCGGTCCCAAGATCGGCAACTGGTAGAAGTGATCCATCACGAACACGGAGTCAAAGCCTGACTCCTCGGCCGTCACCGCGATTTCCGCGACCCGCTCGAAAAGCTGATCGTCGCCAACGCCGGCGAACGTGAAACTCGGGATCTGCAGACCAAGTCGGATCATGTGCGGACGCTAGTTCCTGGCCTCTCCGCTGACAGTCGAACATATGTTCGCTAGAATGAGGTCATGACCGATGAACTGCGATGGCGATTGGCCGGGGATCACGGTGACCAGGCCGAACTGTTCGATCCTGACGATCTGGTTGACCGTCACATCGGCACGGGCGAGTTCCGGGGCATGGAGTTTCTCCACGTGAACGCTCGCCGGATCATCAACGAGGTACCGGCCAGCGCCCGGATGCCGTTCGGGCACACCATCAATGTCTACCGAGGATGCAGTCACGCGTGCACGTACTGTTTCGCCCGGCCCACGCACGAATACCTCGGACTTGGCCTCGGCGAGGACTTCGAGCGACGAATCGTCGTCAAGATCAACGCCGTCGAACGTTTGGGGGCCGAGCTGGCCGGACGGCGATGGGCCGGCCACGCCATCGCCATGGGCACGAACACCGACCCGTACCAACGCTGTGAAGGGAAGTACCACCTCACGCAAGGCGTGGTCCGGATCCTGGCCGAGCACGGCAACCCGTTCTCGATCCTGACCAAGTCGACGCTGGTGTTGCGCGACCTCGCCCTGCTGGCGGATGCAGCGCGGCGCACCACCGTGCGGGTCAACCTCTCGATTGGCACGCTGGACGACGAGGTATGGAAGCTCACCGAGCCCGGGACGCCTCCGCCGCGGCAACGGGTGGCGGCCGTGCGTCGCATTAACGAGGCGGGCGTTGAGTGCGGGGTGCTGGTGGCGCCGGTGCTGCCCGGACTGTCCGACCGGACCGCTCAGCTACGCGAGGTGGTGGAGGCGTGCGTCGACGCCGGGGCGGTGTCGATCGCGGCGGTGTCGCTGCATCTGCGACCCGGAGTGCGGGAGCACTACCTCGGGTGGCTGGCGGGGGCTCGGCCCGATCTGGTGGCATCGTACGAGCAGCGGTACGGGAAGCGGTCGTACCTGCCGGCCGCCGAGCAGAAGGCGCTGTCGGCCCGCGTGCGCGGCATGGTCCGGGCCGCCGGCGGTACGTCCCCGTCGCGGCCAGCCGCGGCCAGCCGGATCAGTCAGGCACGACCGCCCGCTTCGGCGTCACCCCCGTCGTTTCAGCCGACCCTCGGGTGGTGACGGTCAGCGGTAGATGTTGACGGTCTCGTCCAGTCCGAGCGAGGCGGGATCGGCGCGCCCGCTGGCGACGAGCACGAAGGCGAGCGGATCGGCCGCGATAGCCGGGCCGCCGCCGCTCACCGGCACCTGTTCGAGGCCCGCAAGAGAAAGGGTGGCGGGCCCCCAACCATGCTGGGTCAGGACGTCGGCGATGTGATGGACACCCGCCCGCAGTCCCGGGCCCCGCCGGGTCGGTCGGCCGAGGGCGGCGGCAATGTCGTCGTGGTGCGCCCACGTGTCGTACCAGAGGGCTTCCACCCCTTGGCCAAGCGTGCCGGAGTAGCCGCCCGGTGACGACGCCTCCCAGGCCGCATCATCGAACAGCGCCAGCAGGTCGGCGGCTTGTTTGCGGCTCTGCGTGAGCTCGTCGAGAAGCTCGCCGGCTGAACGACCGTCGCGCTCGGCCACCTCGCGGGCCGTCACCTCGGGCGAGCCGAGCCCATCCAGTCGACCGGACACCACGTCGGTCATCGAGCCGACCACGTGAGCGGCGACGTCGGCCACGCGCCATCCCTCGCAGCGGGTTGGGGTCTTCCACGCGTCCTCTTAACGGTTCAGGGCCGCCCGCAGCAGTGACTCGATGGCGGGGGAGGTGACGGCACCGTCCGGTAGCGATACCCCGCTGCAACCCACCCACGCCGCCGCCTCCCGTAAGGCGGTGGCGGCGGCGGCAACGGTCGCCGGGCCGGCGAGGGTGACCCGCCGGGCCACGAGCGTCGCTCCATATCGGCCCCGCTTCTCTCGCGCCGGATCGATCCGGCCGACCAGCCGGCCGCCGGCGAGTAGCGGCATGGCGAAATAGCCGTGCACCCGTTTCGCAGCCGGGACGTACGCCTCGAGACGATGGGTGAAACCGAAAACGCGCTCGGTTCTGGCTCGGTCCCACACCAGAGAATCGAACGGTGACAACAGGGTGGTCCGATGCCTCCCCCGGATCTCCCCGCCGGACAATGCCTCCAGGGCGGACGGATCGGCCCATGCCGGCTGATCCCACCCCCGGACGCGGGTCGGGACGAGCCCGGTGTCGCCCACGGCGGCCGTCGCCTCGGCCATCCCGAGCCGGTAGTAGTCGGCGAGATCCCGGACCGTCGCCACGCCCAGGGCGGCGCCGGCGGCGGTCATCAGGACCCGGCGGCATTCGTCGTCCGATGGGTCGAGGGCGAGCAGCTTGGCCGGGATGGCCCGCTCGGCGAGGTCGTACACCCGACGCCAGCCGCGCCGCTCGACGCAGACCACTTCGCCCCAAGCGAGCAGCCGCTCGACGGCGATCTTGAGCGGTGACCACGACCACCAGTCGCCGCCCGCCTTGGCCCCGCCCAGCTCGGCGGTCGTGATCGGACCGAGGTCGGCGAGGCGGCGGAGGACCTCGGCGCATCCGGAGTCCGCCGCCCCCCGTCGCCAGCCCCGCACCCGCATGCGCCGGCGGCGGAAGGCGAACCACGGCCACGACTCCAGGGGAAGGACGCATGCGGCGTGGGCCCAGTACTCGAAGCCTCGGTGGGGCGTCCCCCAATAGGCGCGCTCCACCGTTGCGCGGCCGATCGGGCCCAGGCGGGCATACGGCACCAGCTCATGGCTCCGGGCCAGCACCGAAATGGTGTCGAGTTGCACGGCCCCGAGATGGCGAAGGACGCCGGCCGGTCCTCCCCGCCGGTCTGCTGCCCCGATGAGTCCCTGACCCCACAGCGCGAGCCGGCGGGACTCGTCGGCGGAGAGGTCGGGCACGGCGGCGGATGTTAGGCGACGAGCGGAAACCCGAACTCAGGCGACAAGCACAATCTTGCCGAACTTGGCGCCGGCCGCGAACCGCTCGTAGGCGTCCGCGGCGGCGTCCAGCGTGAAGGTGGCCTCAATCGGGACCTCGATCCGGCCGGCGGCCAGCAGCGGGAGGACGGACCGCTCCACCCGGCGCGCCGCGTCGGCCTTCTGCTCGAGGGGCCGGGGCCTCAGGGTCGAGCCACGTATCACGCCACGGATCTGCATGAGGGCCAGCAGGTTGATCTCGGCTTGGGCTCCACCGCCGGCGCCGATGACGCTGATCCGGCCGGTCGGCGCCAAAGCCGCCAGGTTGTCGGCCATGTTCGGCCCGCCGATCAACTCCAGGATGACGTCGTAGGGTCCCACATTCCGGAATTCGGCGGGGTCAAGCACCCGCACCGCGCCGGACGCGCCGAGCGCGGCCACGCGGTCCCGCAGCGCCGGGTTGCGAACCGTGGCCGTGACCCGAGCGCCGGCCGCCGCCGCCAGCTGCACCCCGGCCGTCCCGACCCCGCCGGCCGCGCCCGACACGGCGACCCGCTCGCCCATGACCAGCCCGCATTGGGTGAACAGGGCGTCGTGAGCAGTGGTGAAGGCCTCGGGAAAGCCTCCTGCCGCATCCCAGGGGACACCGTCGGGTACGGGCATGGCCGCTCGCTCGTGGACCACGGCCAGCTCGGCCTGGGCGGCCCCCCCGACCACCGCCATCACCCGGTCGCCCAGCCCGAAGCGCACTGCGTCCGGGCCGAGTTCGACGACCTCGCCGGCCAGCTCCATGCCGGGGATGTCGGGCGGGATCCCGGGGGGCGGCGGGTAGAGGCCGGCCCGCTGCAGGAGATCGGCGTTGTTGATCCCGGCGGCCTGCACCCGCACAAGAACCTGGCCGTGACCGGGCACCGGGTCGGGCCGGTCGGCCACGACGATCCTGCCCTCTGAGATGGTGACCGCTCGCATCGCCCGTCAGTATTAGGGGAAAGGGGTTGGCGTGTTCAACATCGGCGGGTCACGAACGAATCGGGGCGCTCCAGCAGAGCCCGCAGTGCGGACGCGGGAATGGCGAGCACGAAGCCGCTCGGCATCTGGGCCCCGAACAGAATCCCGGCCAGATGGCCGCGTCCATCCAGCACCGGTCCGCCGGACATGCCTGGCCGGGCGACCGCGGCGAGGCGCATGACCGGCACCGCCTGATCGACGGTCGTTCCGTCGACGTAGTCGACGACCTTGCCCGTCCCAATGGTGAGATTTTCCTGGCCGGGATAGCCGGCGATGGTCACCGACGCGCCGCGGGACGGATCCGCAGTGGCGAGCGGGATGCCCTCGAGGTTCAGACCAGGCGAGCGGACCGTGGCCAGATCGACCCGGCTCTGGCTCACCGTCGTGATCCCGGCAGTGAACGGACCGACATCGGGAATGGCGTCCACCTGGCGGGAGCCGTCGACGACATGCTTGTTGGTGATGAGGCGGCCGCTACCGAGGGCGACAGCCGTCCCGTTGCGAACGCTGAGATCGCAGCCGAGGGCGACGAGCTTGACGGTTGCCGACCTCAGGATGCGATCGAGCTGCGCGCGCGGCATCGGCTGGTAGTCGAGGCCGCTCGGTATGGTCGGCGCGGCGGTCGCGAACACGATGACCGCGGCGACCAGCACTCCGGTGATCGCCTTGGCCTTCATGCGCGGAACACCAACTGGACATTGGGAGGATCGGCGAAGCCGATCGAGCGATACAGCCCTTCGCCTTCCGACGTGGCGTGGAGCTCGACGAGAGTGACCTGCTGCTCCGCCAACCAGGTCAGGAGGCCGCTCATAATCTGGCGGGCCAGACCGGCGCGGCGATGGCTGGCCTCGGTGTACACCCACTGGATGTAGCCAGCCCGACCGGACGGATTGCGCGGTCCCGGAAGGCGCTGGGCCACGGTCACCGCCGCGGCCGAGACCAGCCGGCCCGGTTCGTCGCCGTCGACCACCCAGGCGGCCATCTCGCCGGTCGCCAACCGGTGACGGGCGTTGTCCAGCGCGGACTCCTGCCATTCGCGGCCACTGGCGTCGATATCCATCGATGTGTACATCAGCGCGGCCAGGCGCACCAACTCCGCGCTGTCGCCTGCCCGTGCCCTGCGCGCCCCCCCGGCGGCCATGTGCCGAAGCTCGCTCTACCGCATCGACAGCAGGAGCTGGCGGGTACGCGTCTGTTGTTCGGCACTGCCGAAGAGCACGCCGATGAAGTCGGTGGCGCCGGCATCGGCGAGGGCTTCTAACCCTTTGGTCACATCTGCCTCCGAGCCGACGATAGCGACGTCGGCCGGCCCCGCCGCGCCCTCACGGTCGAGCATGGCCCGGTACGAGGGGAGCTGGCCGTAGATGGCAAAGGCCTTAGCGGCATGCTGCCGGGCGCCATCAGGGTCCTCGGTGACGCACACGGGGAGGCCGGAGACGATCCGGGGGGCCGGCCGGCCGGCGGCCGCCGCGGCTTGGGAGATGGTCGGGACGGTGTGGTCAGCCAGGGTGGCCGCTCCAGTGACCCAGGTGATGGTGCCGTCGGCCACTTCGCCGGCCAGCTTCAACATCCGTGGGCCGAGGGCGGCGACGAGTACGGGGCAGGGGTCGGCGCCACTGACGCGGATCGGTGCGAAGGTGTTCGCCGAAAGGGCCTCGCCGTGGAAGGACACCTGCTCGCTGCGCAAGGCCGGTCGCAAGATGGCGAGGTATTCCTCCATATGCCTGGCCGGCTTCTGGAACGACATGCCGAAGGCGGTTTCGATCACGACCTGATGCGATGTCCCGATACCGAGCACGAACCGACCGCGGCACGCGGCCTGTGCGGTGAGGGCATGGCTGGCCAGGGTCAAGGGGTGACGGGGATAGGTGGGGACGACGGCCGTCCCCAACTCGATGCCGGGCACCTCCCGGCCGGCCAGCGCACAAAGTGTCACGGCATCGGCGTCCATCAGCTGTGCGGTCCACACGGACGCGAAGCCCTCCTCCGCCGCCCGCCTGACCTCGTCAATGAATCCATCGATGGCGTTGCCGCTGGCCGTCGCCCCGATCATCAATCCCAACCGCATTGACTTGAGGATACGTGCACCTGGCCGAAAACTGCACCTGGGCGCCCGCGCCCGGCCGCGGCGGGGCTCCCGCCGAGCCGAGGAGCTTGCCCCACCGGTGGGATAGGGACCAAAAGCGGGCCAACTAGCATCGCCGCATGACCGAGTACCGCACCGAGCACGACTCCATGGGCGACGTCCGGGTGCCCGTGAACGCCAAATGGTCGGCGCAAACCCAGCGCGCGGTCGAGAACTTCCCGATATCGGGTCTGCGCATCGAGCGCTCGCTGATCGCCGCGCTGGCTCGGCTCAAGGGCGCGGCGGCTCAGGTCAATCTGAAGCTCAAAGTGCCCGGTATGGACAAGGGCATCGCCGATGCCATCGCCGCCGCCGCCCAAGAGGTGGCCGCGGGTGACTGGGACGCGGAGTTCCCGGTGGACGTGTACCAGACCGGCTCGGGCACATCCACGAACATGAACATGAATGAGGTCCTGGCCACTCTGGCCGCGGAGCTCCTCGGCCGCCCCGTCCATCCGAACGACCATGTGAACGCGTCGCAGTCCTCAAACGACATGTTCCCGTCCGCCATCCACGTGGCCGCCGCCCAGGAGCTGGTCAACGACCTCGTCCCCGCCCTCGAGCACTTGGCCAAAGCACTGCGAAAGAAGCAGCGCGAGTTCAAGTCGGTCGTGAAGTCCGGACGTACCCACCTAATGGACGCCACCCCGGTGACCCTCGGCCAGGAGTTCGGCGGCTACGCGTCAGCCATCGAGCGCGGCATCGAGCGCATCTTGGCGGCGTTGCCACGCGTCGCCGAGTTGCCCCTCGGCGGAACCGCCGTCGGTACGGGCATCAACGCCCCGAAGGGTTTCGCCCGGGCCGTCATCAAGAGGCTGGCCGAGCAGCTTGGTCTGCCGCTCACCGAGGCCCGCGACCACTTCGAAGCTCAGGGGGCCAGAGACGGTTTGGTCGAGGCGTCGGGCGTTCTGCGCACGATCGCCGTGTCGTTCTACAAGATCGCCAACGATCTGCGCTGGATGTCCAGTGGGCCGCGGACCGGGCTGGGTGAGATCCATCTCCCCGACCTCCAGCCCGGCTCGTCGATCATGCCGGGCAAAGTCAATCCGGTTGTCCCCGAAGCGGTGTGCCAGGTCGTGGCCCAAGTGTTCGGTAACGATGCGGCGGTGGCGTTCGGCGGTGCGGCCGGGAACCTCGAGCTCAACGTCATGCTCCCGGTCATGGCCCGCAACCTCCTGGAGTCGATTCGACTCCTGGCGTCGGTAAGCCGGATCTTCGCCGACCGGTGCATTGTGGGCATCGAGGCCGATGTGGCCCGGTGTCGAACCTACGCGTTGTCCTCGCCGGCCATAGGCACGGCGTTGACCCCGTACATCGGCTACGAGGAGGCGGCCAAGGTCATCAAGGCGTCGCTCGCCGAGGGCAAGGACCTTCGTACGGTCGTGCTCGAGCGCGGCCTGATGTCGGAGGCCGAGGTAGATAAGGCACTCGACGTCGAGGCCATGACCCGGGGCGGCATCGTCAAGTAGCAGGCGAGCTAGCCCAGCGCGGCGGAGCCCTCGAAGGCGCCCGGATCGCGTGGCCCGGGGAACTTGGGCGCCCCCCAGCTGGTGATCCGCGCCACCTCGTCGGTCACCTTGCGCCATTCCATGGGATGCCAACCTTCAGCCGCGCTGACCACCTTGCCGTGCATGCCCACGTGCACGATGGCGGGCAGCCGCTGTAATCCGAAGGCCTTCACCGCCACCCGGTCGGGATCGGCGAACGTCAGGAATTCGTCGGCGCGAGGGCCGAGGAACATCCGGCATTCGGCCGGAGTGCCGGTGACCAGCCAGGCCACGCGGCAGTCCGCTTCCTGAAACACGTGCAGGATTCGCCCGGCCGTCGGCAGGATCCACGCGCTCTGGTCCGTAAACGGATCGAGGGCGACGAACAGGAGGTGGAAGGTCGTGAGCAGCTGGTCCACGGTGCGGCCCTGCCCGTTCAACGGGGTCAGGACCAGGCCGGGCGGTGGATCGGTTGCCACGGCGGGGAAAGGTAGCCCAGCTAGTGTCCGCGGAAGAACTTTCCCCGACACCGAAAGGGTGAGCCCGTGCTCATCGGCACGTTGAATCCCAGTAGCGGCGTATATCAGGTCGTTGAGGCTCTGCACATCCTGGCCGTTGTGTTCGGCTTCGGTGGTGTGTTTCTCAACGGCGTGTACGCCCAGCAGGGTCGCAAGCGGGGCGGTGCGGAATGGGCGGCCGTCTCCGAGGTGAACGATTTCGTGAGCCGCAAGGTGGCCATGATCGCCATCTATATCGTGCCGCTACTCGGCTTCGCCCTCATCGGTATGAGCGACAAGGTGTACAAGTTCTCGCAAATGTGGGTGTCGGTTTCGCTGGTCCTGTATGTCGTCATGGTCGGGATCGCCCACGCCGTGCTCTTCCCCACCCATCGGAAGATCAACGCCCTGTTGCGCTCTGCGTCGCCCCCGGCGGCCGAGATCGCCGCTCTGGAGCAGCGGATTGCTCTCGCCGCCGGCATCAACTTCCTTCTGGTTACCGTCGTCCTCCTCCTGATGGTGGTCAAGCCGACCTGAGGTAACGTCGAGTTCGGTGCACCCCATCGAGCGGCTGCGGTACGTTGCCCGCGCCAGCGGCGCGGACCCCTCCCTCCTGGCTCAAGAGACGGCGGGCGCTCTCGCCGCCCTGGCCAGCGATCCCATCGGCCTGGTGCCATCCTGCCGTCGGCTCGTGGACCGGCATCCGACGTGCGGGCCCCTTTGGTCGTTGGTGGCTCGCGTGCTCACAGCCGGCGATGCCGCCGGAGAGGCGCGGGCGGTGGCCGCGGAGTTGGACGGCGACCCCACCTCCGGGATCTTGGCGGCCGCGTTACCCGAGGATGCGACCATCACCCTGGTCGGCTGGCCCGACCTGATCGCGTCCGCCCTTCGCCGGCGGGGAGACCTCGAGGCGTTGATCGTCGACGGCGGAGGGGACGGTTCCAGCCTCGCCCACCGTCTGCTGGCGGTCGACACCGACGCCGTCGCCGTCTCGGACCAGGGCGCGGCGGCCGCCGCCGTCGTCTCTCACGTGGTCCTGCTCGAGGCCCTGGCCGCCGGTCCGACCGGGGTGTTGGCGGCGGCCGGTTCGCATGCTGTGGCGGCGGTGGCGCGGCTGGCCGGGGTCCCGGTATGGGCGGTGGCGGGGGTGGGGCGGGTGCTGCCATCCGAACTTTGGAACGCCATGCTCGCCCGGATGGACGAGCGGACCGACGAGCCGTGGGAGCGGGGCGAAGAACTGGTGCCCGGCGAGCTCTTCGACGTGGTGGTCGGACCGGCGGGTCTCGAAGCGCCGACGGCGGCGCTCCTCCGTGCGGCCTGTCTGGTGGCTCCCGAGTTACTCCGCCGCGCCGGGTAGCGTCCGGCCGGTGGTGACCGACCTCGTTCAGCGATATCTCGGGCTCGGGTTGGCTCTGGGGCGCCACATCGAGGGCTTCGTCGACGCGTACTACGGTCCCGCCGACCTGGCCGACCGGGCCGCGCACGGACCGCCTCAGCCGCCTGGCGCCCTCGAGGAGCAGGCCCGTCGCCTGCTCGCCGACCTTCGTTCCGGCGTCGACGCCGGTGATGTCGACGCCGGCCGTCGGCGCTGGATGGCCGGCCAGGTGGAGGGACTGCGGACCAGCGCCGCCATCCTCGACGGCCGGCCGGTCCGATACTCCGACGAGGTGGAGTCCTGTTACGGGGTCAGGCCTCAGCGCATTTCCGAGGACGAGTTGGCCCTCGCCCATCGAGAGCTGGATCAGGCGTTGCCGGGCTCCGGTCCCCTCGGGGAGCGGTACATCCAGTGGCGTGAGGCTCAGGCCATCCCCCCCGACAAGCTGAGACCGGCTATCGGTTCGCTCGCCGAGGATCTTCGCCAGCGCACGGCCGATCTCTTCGGTCTGCCCGATGGGGAGCACATCGATTTCGATCTGGTGACCAATAAGCCGTGGGCGGGTTTCAACTATTACCTCGGTGGCCTCCACAGCCGGGTCGTGATCAACGTCGACCTGCCGGTCCTCAGCCCCGGCCTGGCCCACCTGGTTGCCCACGAGGCCTACCCGGGTCATCACACCGAGCACTCGCGCAAGGAGGCGGGTCTGGTCCGGCAGCGCAACCACCTGGAGGAGACGATCTTCCTCGTCGGCACCCCGCAGTGCCTGTTGGCCGAGGGCCTCGCTGACCTCGGCCTCGAGGTCTTGCTCGGCCTGCGTCCGGAGGCAGTGGTCGCCGATCATCTCCGCCCGCTCGGTATCCGCTATGACGCCGAGGTGGTGGCCGCCGTGTCCCATGCCGGCGAAGCGCTGTCACGCGTCCGGGGTAACGCCGCGCTGCTTCTCCACGAGGAGGGCAGGGGGGTCGAGGAGGTCATCGACTTCGTCGCCCGGTGGTCGTTGCTGTCACGGCGGAGGGCGGAGAAGGCGATCGAGTTCCTCACCGACCCAACCTGGCGGGCGTACGTCACCTGTTACATCGAGGGACTGGCGTTGTGCCGGAGCTTCGTGGGCGGGCGGCCCGAGCGCTTCCTTCGCCTCATCACCGAGTCGCTGCTCCCCGCCGACCTGGAGGAAACGGCGGCGTGACCGCATGGTGATCGGCCTGTTGGGGGCGACGGGGTATATCGGCCGGCTGGTCGCGGCCGAGCTGACTCGCCGTGGTCTTCCGCACCGGCTGGGCGCACGACGGCCGCAGGCGGTGCCTGGAGCGGTGGCCGTGGACGTCACCGACCGCCAGAGCCTCGAGGCGTTCTTCGATGGGATGAGCACCGTGATCAATACGGTGGGCCCGTTCGCCGACCTGGGCCTTCCCGTCGTTGAAGCCGCGGCCGAGGCCGGAGTGGCCTATGTCGACTCGACCGGCGAGCCGGCGTTCATGGCTGAGGTCTACGACCGGTTCTCTCGTGCGTCAGTCCCGCTCGTGCCGGCCTGCGGCTTCGACTACGTGCCCGGCGACCTGGCCACCGCTGTGGCCGTCGCCGATTTGGGAACGGTCGGCGTTGACGAGGTGACGATCACCTACGAGCTGGCTGGGATGGTTCCGTCGCGAGGAACGGCTCGCACGGCCCTTGGCACTGCCGGGTCGATGAGCCTGATACCGAAGAGGCGACGCATTGCTTTTCCCGACGGGGAGAAGGGCGGAATCGAGATCCCGTGGGGCGAGCGGGTGACCGTCCCCCGTTGGCTTCCCCACGCCCAGGTGGCGACCGTGCTGGTCGTCAACGACCCGACCGCCGCCTTCCTTCAGGCGTCGGCGGTCATCGACTCGCTGGGCGCCACGCTGGGCGCGGTGGGCAAACTCATGCGTCCCGTGAAGACGGGCGTGGCCATGCTCAAACCGGTGGTCGAGCCGTTCATCAAGATGCTCCCTCCGGGCCCGTCCGAGCCGGTGCGGAGGCGGGCTCGCTTCCGCGTCCTGGCCGAGGCTCGGGCCGGCCGGCGGCGGGCGGCGGTGCTGGTTGAGGGCAACGACGTCTACGCCGTCGGTGCCCGGTTCCTCGTGGAGGCGGCCCTTCAGGTGGGTGGGGCCGGGGCGTTGACCCCCGCGCAGGCCCTGGATCCCGAACCCTTTCTCAAAAGCGTCGCCGGCGATGGTTTGACTTGGCAGCGGGTGGAGGGGCGCCCGTAGCATTCTCACCATGTCCGCCCGCACCCGTGACCTTCCCCGCCGTTCCTGCCTGTCGGTGCCGGGATCCAGCGAAAAGATGATGGGCAAGGCGCCCGGGCTGGGATCCGACATGGTGTTCCTCGACCTCGAGGATGCCTGCGCGCCGCTCGAGAAGGAGGCCGCCCGGGGGAAGGTGGTCGACGCCATCAAGAACCTGGACTGGGGCGACAAGGTGCTCTGTGTCCGCGTCAACGCGTGGGACACCAAGTGGACCGCGTACGACGTCATCGAGGTGGTCGGCAACGCCGGTGAGCGCCTCGACGAGATCATGTTGCCGAAGGTGCAGTCGGCATCGGAGGTCGAAGCTCTCGATCTGCTGCTCAACCAGGTGGAGATCAACGCCGGCCTGGCGCCGGGGCACATTGGCATCGAGGCCCAGATCGAGACGACCCGCGGCCTGATCAACGTCGAGGAGATCTGCGCCGCGTCGCGCCGGCTGGAGACGATCATCTTCGGCCCGGCGGACTTCGCGGCGTCGATGGAGATGCCCGTACTTACCGGTGGCGTGCAGATACCCGAGTATCCCGGCGACCACTTCCACTACGTCTTCTCCAAAATCCTGATGGCCGGCCGGGCCAACGGATTGCAGGTCATCGATGGCCCGTTCCTGAAGATCCGGGACTCCGACGCCTTCCGCGACTACTGCCAGCGCACCAAGATCCTCGGCTACGACGGCAAGTGGGCCCTGCATCCCGACCAGGTGGCGATCCTCAACGAGATCTTCTCGCCGACCCAGGAGCAGTTCGATCGGGCCTGGGACATCCTCGATGCGTATCGCCAGGCTACGGAAGGCGAACGGAAGGGCGCGGTGATGTTCGGCGACGAGATGATCGACGAAGCCAGTCGCAAGATGGCCGTGAAGTTCGTCTCGCGCGGCGAGCGGGCTGGCTTCACCCGGCGCCGCCCGGCGTAGCGTTCTACTGCACGCAGAACTCGTTTCCCTCCGGGTCCTGCACGACCGCGAAGTATTCGCCGGGCTGCCTCTCGACGGTGCGACGTGGGCGGCGCCTTCGGCGACCAGACGAGCTACCTCACCGTCGACCACCCGCGCCGTTTCTCGAGGGATTGGGCGTGGCCGGCGCTCACATTGACATCCAGGTGAACGCGGTTCTTGGCCACCTTGGGCTCAGGACGCGCTGAAGGTAGAGGCGCGGTTCCTTTCCCTCAGGATCGACGATGGCGTACGCCGATCCCCAGTCGGACTCAGGAATGCCCTGCGCGGCCAAGAGGGAAGGCCAATCGTCAACCCGGCCGGCGGCTCCTGTCCCCGATAGTGCAAGGCGCGGGCCCAGAAGCCTCCCAGCGCCTCGGGATCAGCGCAGTCAAACGTCACCTGAAAAGAAGTTCCCAAGTCGGTCTCCAGTCTTACGGGGCGTCGTCGGCGGCGTGCTCGCGGTCGGTTGCGTAGGTCGGCGTGTGCGCGGTGAAGCCGCCGTCGACCCGAAGTATCTCGCCGGTGACGAACGCCGCTTCGTCCGATGCGAGGAACGCCACGGCTTGTGCGATCTCTTCCGGGTAGCCCAATCGGCCGGTCAGATGACTCAGGGTGTACCGACGCAGCCGAGGGCCCATCGGCCCCCCGAGCGCCTCTTGGGTTTGACGCGACACGACTACGCCGGGCGCGACGGCGTTGCACCGGATGGCGCGCGAGCCGTACGCGGTCGCCACGTACTGCGTCAGCGCCACCAATCCCGCCTTCGAGATGCCGTACGCGGTGAGTGAGTCGCTGCCGTAGAACGCGGCCGCCGACGCCGTGTTCACGATCGCTCCGCCGCCCCGCTCGAGCATGGCCGGGATGGCGAATCGGCAGCCCAGCATCGGACCGGTGAGGTTGACGGCGAGCACGCGCTCCCAGGTGGCGAGATCCATCGACACGACGTCCTGGTCGTGCTGATTCTGGTCGAGGGCAGCGGCATTGTTGTGCAGGACGTCAAGCCCACCGAACGCGGCCACCGTCTCGGTGATCATCGACTCGACGGCGGGTGGATCGGACACGTCCACTTCCTGGGCGCGCGCTGTTCCACCGCTGGCGGCGATAGCGGCCACGACCTCCTCCGCCGCCTTGGAGCGGATGTCGGCGACCGTCACCGCCGCGCCTTCCCGGCACAGCAACTCGGCGGTAGCCCGGCCGATACCGGATCCTCCACCGGTGACGATGGCGACCTTTCCCGTGAACCGACCCATCTGTCTCCTTTCCTTCGTCCTTCCCTCAGACCTTCCGTCAGTCCGGGGACTCGAGGTAGGACTCGGTCAGCCAATCGCGGATGTCGTTATCGACGTCCGCGGGTCCCCGGAGATTAACGACGTGGTACGTGCGCCACCCCGAGCCGCGTAGCCTTCTGGCGATCTTGGGGTGGTCAACCACGCGCGAAAGCACGAAGGACAGCGCGACCCAACGCACTTTCGGGCGCAGCTCGGCGAACGTCCGGGATCGCTTGATGAAGATGCCGACCGAAACGGGCTCAACGTGGATGGGACCAACGCTCTCCAGGTGCGATCGCACCGCCTCGAAGATGGGTCGCTCGCGCTCCGGACCGGTGGAAAAGTATTCGTCCAACGACATCGCGGGCGCGCACTCGTGTGACTGGTTGCGACGTCCGAACTGGCGACTACACGCGGGACAGATCCAACTGGCCACGACCAGCATCATGCCGCAGGCTATACATGCTCGGTTAACGCCAGGGGGTGATGTGATGGGCAGCAGTCCGGTGCGGATCGGGCTTGTCGGTTGCGGGATGATCGGGCAGATCCACGCCGACGGCCTTCGCAAGCTGGCCGAGGACGGCGACATCGTGGCCGTCGCCGCCGCCGATCCTTCCGAGGCGGCGCGTCAGGCGGTCGATCGGAACTGCCCGTTCCTGCGGCTGAGCGCGGACGGCCTTGAGGTGATCGCCGATCCCGAGGTGGAGGCCGTCATGATCGCCTCGCCGACGGTAACGCATCGCGACCTGGTCCTGGCCGCCGTGGCGGCGGGCAAGCCGCTCTTCTGCGAGAAGCCGCTGGCGCCGACCTTCTCCGACGTCCACGAGCTGTGCACCCGGGTAGTGGCATCGGGGCTGACCGCCCAGGTGGGCTTCCATTCCCGGTTCCACCCGATCATGAACCGGCTGCGGGACACCGTCGTATCCGGCGAACTCGGCCTCCCGATGGCTTACACGCTCCGGGACGATCAGTACTGGCCGACCGGCGACGTCGTGGAGGGGCACAGCTCCTGGCGATCCGAGCGGGCGCAAGCCGGAGGTGGGGCGCTGCTCGAGCACTCTATTCACAGTGCGGACATCCTCTCCTGGTTGTTCGGCTCGGCTAGCCAGGTCTACGCCCGCAGTCGCGCCATGTTCGGCTACGACGTGGAGGACGTCGCGGCCGCCACCATCGAGCACCAGTCGGGCGTGGTCGGCACGCTGCTCACGGTGTTTAACGGCGTACGGGGCCGAGAGGAACGCCGCCTCGAAGTCTTCTTCGAACGAGGGTCAGTCGAGGTGACGACCGACTTCATCGTCGGAGCCGACGAAGACACCTACCTCGTGGCGCGGCCGGACGTCCCCGCCGAAAGCCTCGACCTGGATGCCCTCCGCGACGAACACTTCGGCGCGCTCGGCATCGACCGGCGGGACTTCCTCTTCTACACCTATCCGGCTGACCGGAGCTGGGTCCGGTCCGTCCGAGCCGGGGCCGCAGCGATCCCAAACTTCGACGACGCATTGCGGGCGCACCAACTGGTCGAGGCGGCATACCGCTCGGCCGCCAGCAGCGAGCCCGTTGCCCTCAAGGGCGATCTGACTCCGCCGGAGCCGTAAGCGTGGCCTGTGCGTCCTCGTAATACGCGTCGGTCAGCTCTGAGACCAGGTCCCACCGATCGGACGCCACTGCCGCGTTGACCTTGAACGTGTAGCTCTCATGCAGCGCATGAAGGTCTTCGACAACGGCGAATGGTGACGACATGGAACAACTCCCTAGGCCCGCGTGAGATCCCAGAATACTGCGACCAGGTGACTAGTCCGACGCGCCCTCCCTTACAACGGAACGGGGGTCCTTGTCATCCCGCTGGCCCTCAAAGCGGGGGTGGCGGAGCATGCCATCCCGCGTCCACTCGGTGAACGCAATGTTGGCCACCAGCTTGGGCGTGACCCAATGGGCGGCGCGCACGGGTACCGGGTCGGCAAATGGGGATGTGGCCCGCCCGAGGCTCAGCAGCTTGCGGTGCAGGCTGCGGAGCGTCTCGGTGTTGAACCCGGTCCCCACCTTTCCCGCGTAACGCAGACGGTCACCCTCGTAGTAGCCGACGAGCAGGGCACCGAAGCCGATGCGCGTGCCGCCGGGGTCGGTCCATCCCCCGATCACCAGCTCCTGGCCCATCGAGCACTTGAGCTTCCGCCAGTCGTGTGATCGGCCGGCGACATAGGTCGATCCGGCTCGCTTGGCGACCAGCCCCTCCCAGCCCTTGGCGCAGGCGATCGCGAGCAGCTCGGCCGGATCGCCTTCAAGCATCTCGACCAACTGGACGTCATCGCCGTCGTCGATGGTCCGCGCCAGCAGCGCTTTGCGGTCCTCAAGGGGCAACACGCGGGTGTCCTGCCCGAGCAGGTGAAGGAGGTCGAACACGCAATACACGACGTGCGCGGCGCTCCCCTTCTGCTGCAGAACGCTGAATTCGGCGAAGTCATGACTATCGTGGGCGACCAGCTCGCCATCAAGGGTGAAGTTGTTCACCGGGAGCGCCGCCAATGCCGCCACGACGCTCGGGAACCGGGCGCTAAAAGAGTTGTGGTTGCGGGACCACAGCTCCACGTCGGCGCCATTGCGCACGGCGGTACAACGCAGGCCGTCGAGCTTGCGCTCATAGACCCAGCCCGGACCGGCGCGCTCGAGCCATGACGTCGCTTGTGCTAGCTCGGCCAGCATCGGCGGCTGCCACGTGGCCTTCGCACCGGTCCAGGTGTTCGCCGCCGGGTCGGCCGCGACTACTTCGAGCGTGTGGCCGGATATCACGGACGCGGGTGCCGAGGTCTCGATGTCGAGCGAAGGATCGGCGTAGTCGTCGCGCCGCTTGACCAGGATCCACTGTTTGTCGTCCTGCTTGCTGGTCCGGGTGAATGCCCACCCGCCGTGGAGCTTGGAACCATCGAGCCAAACCGAAAAGTGTCCCCGCTCGATGGCCTCGCGCATCGGGACCGGCTTCCCATCGTGCTCGGTGATGTTGCGGTAGGTGCCCTGGTCCCAGACGATCACGGCACCCGCTCCGTACTCCCCACCGGGGATGGTGCCCTCGAAGCCCCGATAGTCGAGCGGATGGTCCTCGACGTGCACCGCCAGCCGCTTGACCTTCGGATCGTACGACGGACCTTTGGGCACGGCCCACGAGGGCATCACCCCGTCCACCTCGAACCGCACGTCGTAGTGGAGGCGCCGGGCGGCGTGCTTCTGTACGACGAAGCTGTTTCCCTCGCCTTCGCCGACCTCTCCCGCCGGCTCGGGCGTGGTATCGAACCGCCGCTTGTCGCGGTAGGTGCGGAGGGGATGGTCGCTTACCACGACCGTTTCTACCCCTTGGTGACCGCGGTTGACGGCGGTCTTTGGTGAACCGGCGACCAATTGATGCGTCCCACGCACTGCTCGGTCGTCAGTTCGACGGCGGGAGGCCGGGACGGCGAACTGGCCCGCCGGCGACGGCGGCGACCCGGTTCGGCCCGCCGGCCATCCGGCTTCGGCCCGCCGGCGACGGCGGCSACCCGGCTTCGGCCCGCCGGCCACCCGGCTTCGGCCCGCCGGCCACCCGACCCGGACCGGCGCCGGACCGCCGCGACCTCAAACGGCGTCGAGGACGACGCGGTTGCGGCCGGACACCTTGCCGGCGTAGAGCGCCCGGTCGGCGCGGCCGACGAAACGGTCGAGCGTCTCGGCGTGGTCCCAGCACGCCACGCCGACGGTACAAGGATGCTCGGGGTAGGACTCGACGAGGCGGGCGACCGCCTGGTGGGCCTCGCTGGCGCCTGAGCCGGCGAGCACGATGGCAAACTCGTCACCGCCGTATCGGGCCATGACGTCGTTGGAGCGGAGGCCGCGCTGCCATACGCGGGCGATGGACTTCAGGACCTGGTCGCCGGCCTGGTGGCCGCCGCTGTCATTGACCCGTTTGAAGTTGTCGACGTCGGCGAGCGCGATCGCCAGGGGTTCCCCCGTCCGACGGGCACGAGCCAGTTCGCGCTCGAGGACTTCCTCCCACGTACGCCGGTTAGCCAGGCCGGTGAGCGCGTCCGTCTCGGCCAGCACCTGCACGCGGCGGACCAGCCCGCCGATCAGGATCCCGGCGATCACCGCCGTGAACACGGTCACCATCCACTGGGCGACCACCGCCCGGTGCCCGGGCTGTGCACCCAACACGATGGCGTAGCTCACGCCGACGGCCACCGAATGCCAGTTAGCGGAGCGAAACGAGAAGAAGTAATACGCGTACAACAGGACCCACACGTAGAGCAGGGCCACCGAACTGGCCACATCGCCCGGATGCCAGAAGTACATGGCCAGGGAGATCGTGACCGTGCCCACAGACATGCACGCTTGGAACCACCACCGGGGCCAAGCCCGAGCCGGAAATACCCGCAGAAGGATCGCCATGATCAGCGCCAGGCTCGAGACCGCAGCCACCCCGGCTTCGTTCGACCCGGGGGGGTGGGGGAGCAGCAGCGCGAGGTAGCCGAAGACCGCACCCGCGCCGAAGAGCACGGCCGCTGCCTGCGCCTTGCTTCGCACCATTCGTCCCATCAACGCTCCCCGGTCAGGTCTCCCGTTCTATCGACCCGATTGGGGCTGCGATTAAGACTCCGCCGCGGCCCGCCGCGGCCTGAAACGGTCTGCCAGTGCTAGCTGGCCTGTTCGAGGAGGCGGCGGGCGATGACCTTCAGGGCCAGCGTCTCGTCCGCGCCCTCGAAGATCGAGAGCACCCGAGCATCTACGAAATAGCGGCTGACCGGGAACTCCTCGGCGTAGCCCATGCCGCCGTGCATCTGCATGGCCTCCCGGGTCACCCACTCCGCCGCCCGACAGGCGTAGGCCTTGACCATGGACGCCTCCAATGCACCCTCGCCCTTGGCCATGAGGCGCGCCACCTGGTAGCTGAACTGGCGGCAAGCCTGGATGAGGACGGCCATCCGGGCCAGCTTGGCCCGGGTGAGCTGGTAGTCGACCACGGCTTGGCCGAAGACCACCCGGTTCACGGCGTAGTCGTAACCGGCCTCGTAGGCGGCCTGCATCACGCCGACGGCCCGCGCCGCCGTCTGGAGCCGCCCGTTCTCGAAGCCCTCCATCTGGTAGTAGAAGCCGCGGCCCTGGCCACCCTCCTCGCCGATGAGGCAGTCGCCCGGCACCCGCCAGTTGTCGAACGCCACCTCATAGGAATGCATGCCCCGATAGCCGATGGTGTCGATGGCTCGGCCCTCCATCTTTCCGCCGCCGTCCTGGGTGAAGGCGAAACCGTGACCCTCGCCCCGCGGCTTCGGAACCACGAACAGCGAGAGGCCGCGGTGCGCCTTCGAGCGATCGGGATCGGTGCGCGCCAACAGCATCAGCACGTCGGCTCGCGCCGCGAACGTGCACCACGTCTTGACCCCGTTGATTAACCAGTCGCCGTCGCTCAGGGTGGCGCTCGCCTTCAGCCCGGCCACGTCGGAGCCAAAGTCAGGCTCGGTCACGGCCACGGCCACCATGGTCTCGGCGGTGGCGATCTTGGGGAGCCAGTGCCGCTTCTGGTCCTCGGTACCCCCGCGCACGATGGCCCGGGTGAGGATCTCCGGCCGCGTGATGAGCGATCCGCCGACGCCGAGTGAACCGCGGGACAGCTCCTCGGTGGCCACGACCATGCCGAGGTAGTCGCTTTCGCCTCCGGACGCCCAGCCCCCGTACTCCTCGGGCACGGAGAGCCCGAAGCCGCCCATCTCGGCCAGCCCGGCGATGACGTCCTCGGGAATGTCGCTGTTCGTGCGGTGGACGTGCTCGGCAACGGGGCGGATACGGTCGTCGGCGAAGCGGCGGAAGCTCTCCTGCACGAGTTCGAAGTCGGCGTCGAGGTGCCGGGGCCCTTGCTCCCCGCACAGTTCAGCCAGGAATGCCGGGCTGCGGAAGGTCCGGATGAACGGCAACGCTTCGTCGAGCGCCCCGGGCCCGCATCCCCAATCGTCCTCCCGGCCAAGGAGCTTGGACGCCAGGTCGGAGACGGCGTCGGCGACGAACGCGCAGGCGATGCGGGCTTCGACGTCGCCGTGCGCGCCGTAGTCGATCACCGCGCGGGCGATCTCCACGCCGGCGGCGGCATGGGCCAGGTCGTAGGCCACGACCTGGTTGGCGTCGAGTGATCCGAGCTGGCCCAGGCGCCGGGCACAACCATCGGCAACGCCCTTGGCCAGCTCTACGACCCGGCCGGCGGCGGCGAGGTCAGGGGTTGAAGACATGCGGGCAGGTTAAAGGTTCGGCGGTGCTCAGGTCGGGCTCAGGTCGGGCGCCGGGCGACCACGGTGACCAGCGGCGGCAGCACTACCGGATCGTCGCCGGGATCCACCTCGGTCAAGGCTTCGAGATAGGCGGCCACCGGGCCCGGACCGACGCCGGCGGGGGCTTCCGCCCACGCATCCACCAGTTGCAGGCCGGCGTCGCGAGCCAGCGCCGGCAGCAGCGCGCCGACGTCGGGATGGCGGGCGCCTGGCATGGACAGGGGGATCCCTCCGACCCGGCCGGCCGACGTGATCGGCTCTTGGGCGACCACCCATCCGCCGGCGCGGACGGCCTGGCCCATGCGACGCAACACAGCGACCGGTAGGTGGACGTGCATCAGCAGGAACCGGCAAAAGGCGAGGTCGACCGGCTCGGGCAACGTCAGGTCTTCCGCGGCCTGGGTCAGGGCGATGACCTGCGCCTGGGCGGCCTCGGCGGCGGCTAGGGCCACAACATCGCGAGCCTGAGGGTCGCTGTCCACTGCGTAGACGCGTCCGTCGCGGCCCACCACCTCGGCCAGCGCGACCGTGACGTCACCGCCTCCAGCACCCACATCAACGCAACGCCAACCCTCCCGGAGACCGAGCCGGTCGAGGGCCGTCGCGAGGGGCCGGCGGTAGACGTCGTTGCGCAGCCCGAGCTCGATCACGGCCCCGCACGCTACGCCTCCGGCAATACCCGCTTGGCGGCGGCCCGGATAAGAACAACCGCCCACGTGCGAAACGGCTTCCACGCTTCGGCCATGGCCCGAAATTGGGCGTCGTCGGGAGGCCCGGCGAGACCGTAGAGGCGACCGGCCAGTTGCAGTGCTTTGGGCTCGTTCACGGGCAGAACGTCGGCAAAGCCCGTACCCCGGACAACGATGAGGGCGCTGTAGAACGGCCCGATGCCCTTGATGGCCTGGAGGTGGTCCATGGCCGCCTCGGGGCCCATGGCCAAGAGGGTGCCGGTGTCGAGTTGGCCGTCGAGAGCGGTGCGGGCCACGCCGTGAAGTCGCTCAATCTTCTCTGGGTTGAGGCCTGGGAACGTGATCACCTCCAGCATCTGCCGGGGACTGGGTAGGGCGGCCAGGCGCTGGCCGGCGAGCTCGAACCCGGCCCCATGAGCCTCCGACAGTCGACGGCGGACGTCGGCCATCTGGGCTGCGGGGCGGCGGGCGCTCAGCACCACCCACGCGGCCGCTTCATACGCGGAATAGAACAACGGCGGTCGCAGGCCCGGCGCCGCCGCCTGGAGACGGCCGATGACCGGATCTCGTCGGCCCACATCGAGAAACTCTTCACCGTCGTAGTCGAGCGACAGCACGCGAGCCACTTGCCTGCGCACGACATCAGGGTCGGCATCACCAGTCATCCGGCACTCCACGCCACCCTCCGCCGGTCGAACCTCGACACCCACCTGGCCGCCGAACTCATGGCCGTCACTGTCGTCGCCGTCAACGCAGAAGGCCATCCGCATCACCCCGTCCCATTCGGGGTCGGCGCGCTGGCCGAATCCGAAGGTGGCCAGCTCGTGGAGCGAAAACGGTCCTTTGGCTTCGATGGTGAACGACATCATCGGCGTAACCTCCCGGGGGGAAGTATGGAGGACGAAGTCGCAGGTCAGACACGTGGGTGTGCTGCGCCTGGAAGAATGATCTCGATGACCAGCCCGGAGACCGTGCTCGCACAGAAGGTCGGCGACGCCATCGCCCACGCCTTCGGCGAGGAGTACGCGGGCACCGACCCAGTCATTCGCCCGTCGGCGCAACCGCAGTTCGGGGATTACCAGGCCAACGCGGCCATGGGGCTGGCCAAGCGGCTCGGGCTGCCGTCGCGGGAGGTGGCGGACAAGATCCTCGCCAACCTGGACGTCGCCGACATCTGCTCGTCGGCGGACGTGGCTGGTCCTGGCTTCATCAATCTGCGCCTCAGCGATGCGTGGGTGACCCGCGCCTTGGTGGCGGTGGCGGGTGACGAGCGACTCGGTGTGGCGACCGGGTCCGATCCCAAACGGGTGGTGATCGACTACTCCTCACCGAACGTGGCCAAGGAAATGCACGTCGGTCATCTACGCAGCACCGGGATCGGCGATGCCCTGGCCCGCGTGCTCGACTTCCTCGGCCATCAGGTGATACGTCAGAACCACATCGGCGATTGGGGCACGCAGTTCGGCATGCTGATCGAGCATCTGCTTGAGTCCGAGACTGTCGACGACTGGTCGGCGGCCCCGCCCATCGCCGACCTGGACCAGCTCTATCGTGAAGCTTCAGCCCGCTTCACCACCGACCCCCAGTTCGCCGAGCGGGCCCGGCAGCGGGTGGTGGAGCTCCAGTCGGGCGACCCGACGGTTCGCCGGGTCTGGGAGCACATCATCACCGAGTCCAAGCGCCATTGTCTCGACCTGTACCACCGCCTCGGAGTGAGCCTGACGGCGGACGATTTTCGGGGCGAGAGCGCGTACAACGACGACCTCTCCACCGTCGTGGCGGAACTGAAGGAAAAGGGCATCGCGGTGGTCAACTCCGGCGCGGTGTGCGTCTTTGTGCCTGGCACCGAGGCGCCGATGATCATTCAGAAGTCCGATGGCGGATACCTCTACTCGACGACCGACCTGGCCGCGGTGCGCTATCGCACCCGCCAGCTCGCCGGCGAGAGGGTCGTCTACGTGGTCGATGCTCGCCAGAGCCACCACTTCGAGATGCTGTTCCAGGTAGCCGCGATGGCCGGCTGGGTGGGGGAGGGCGTCCGGCTCGAACACGTTCCCTTCGGCACCGTGCTCGGCGAGGACGGCCGGCCCCTCAAGACGCGGGAGGGCGACCTGGTCAAGCTGGCAGACGTCCTCGACGAAGCCGAACAGCGAGCGGGCGACTTCATTCACGCCAAGAGCGGAGACATCGAGGGACTCGATCGGCTGGCCAGAGCAGTAGGGACCGGAGCCGTCAAGTACGCCGATCTGTCGACCCACCGCATCAAGGACTACCAGTTCCGCTGGGACCGCATGCTGAGCCTGGACGGCAACTCCGGCCCCTATCTCCAATACGCCCACGCCCGGATGCGATCCATCCTGGCCAAGGCCGGGGAGGCACCGGGCGCGACGTTTGAGCTGGCCGCGCCCGAGGAGCGGGCGCTGGCCTTGGCGGTCCTCCGGTATGGCGACGTCCTCGTCGACGTGGCGTCCACCCTCGAGCCGCACCGGCTGTGCACGTTCGTCTACGAGCTGTCGACCACGTTCACGGCCTTCTACGAGGCCTGCCCGGTGCTGCGGGCCGAGACGCCGCAGCTCCGCGCCTCCCGCTTGGCTCTGTGTGACCTGTCGGCTCGGATGCTGGCGCAGGGTCTCGGCCTGCTCGGGATCGAGACGCCCGACCGCTTGTGACTGCGACGCTCCATCAGGCCGCCTTCGCCGACCTGTCTCCCGCCACTCTTTACGGGATCCTGCAGCTCCGAAGCCAGGTGTTCGTGGTCGAGCAGAACTGCGTGTTTCTCGACCAGGACGGACAGGACGCAGATCCCGGCACCGTGCACTGGTGGGCCGAGGACGGCGGCGCCGTCGTCTCCTACCTGCGGATGCTTTGTCTCGCTGACGGCGCCGGCCGCGCCGGCGGGGCTGAACTCGGACGGGTGGTCACGGCCCCCGCCGTCCGCGGCCGGCGGCTGGCCGGCGCCCTGGTCGAGCGGGCCCTGGCCGGCTGCGGCCGACCGGTGATCATCAAGGCCCAGGCCCGGCTGGCGCCCTGGTACATGACCTTCGGATTCGCCATCGTCGGCCCGGAGTTCGACGAGGACGGGCAGCCTCATATCCCGATGCGCCTGGAGGACAATGTCCATTAACCCGCCCGGGGCCCCAGAACCCACCGGTGGGACGGGCTCCTCCGCTCGGCGGGGACCCCAACCGATGGGGGGCGGGCCGTTTGATGCGCATCGGTGACATTGAAGTTGTCCCCATAGACGACGGAGAGCTGCGTCTGCCTCAGGCGTTCTACGTCGGGCTTGACTTCGCCAGCCATCAGGATCTCCTGGCCCCGGATGGAACCATCCCGATCCCCGTCGGGTGCTTCCTGCTGCGGACGGGCAACCGAATGATGCTGCTCGACGCCGGCCAGGGACCCGATCCCAGTCCCTGGGGGGCGGGCGGTGCCCTGCCCCCCAGGCTGGCGGCCCTCGGGGTGACGCCGGCCGACATCGACACCGTCGTCCTTAGCCACCTCCACCGCGACCACGTGGGCTGGGTGGTCCGCGACGGCGAGCCCTACTTCCCGAACGCGACCGTGCGGTATGGCGCCGGGGACTGGGAGCAGTTCGTGACCTCGGCGGCACCGGACGACGCGACACGCCGGGCCATGGAGGTTCTGGCCGCGGCCGACCGCCTGTCGCCCATCGATGGCGACCTGGTCGCGCTGGCGCCGGGCGTCACCGCCCGCCACACTCCCGGACACACTCCGGGCCACTACGCGCTGGTCCTGTCGTCGGGTGAGGACCGAGCCGTGCTCCTCGGCGACGCCGTCGAATGCCCGCTCCAGTTGGAGGAGCCTGACTTTTACGCCCTGTCCGATGTTGACCCGGAGCTGGCGCGCCGCACCCGCGAGACCCTCTGGGCCGAGTTGGAGGGCACCTCCACTCTGCTCGGAGCCGCCCATTTCCCGGGGTTGGCGTTCGGACGCGTGATGGCGGGGCAGGGTCGTCGCTGGTTCACCCCGACCAGCTAACCTGACATTGCCGTCAGGCTTACAAGGGGGGACACCGCATGGACTCCGCCACCACCAGGGATGCCTTCGACCTCACCGCAGGAGGCGACATCCGTGACCCGTGGGGGCCGCTCGCGGAACTCCGGCGCAAGGTAGGCGTGCTTCGAGGCACGGCGACCGGCGGCGGCATGCCCGGCCGCCAGGACGCCGAGCAGTTCACCATCCTGCGCTACGACGACTGTGCCCGGGTCCTGCGCGACACGGCCACCTTCTCTTCGACCGTGTACGTGGGGCTCATGGGCCCGGTGATGGGCCGCACCATCCTGGAGATGGACGAGCCGGAGCACAGGCTGCACCGAAACCTGGCCGGGAAGGCCTTCCGGCAAAAGACGCTGGAGCGCTGGGAGGAAGAGCTGATCGGCCCCCTCGCCGACGAGATCATCGACGGGTTCGCCGGCCGGGGTGAGGCCGAGCTGGTCGGCGAGCTCAGCTTCCCGTTTCCCGTTCAGGTCATCGCCAGGATCCTGGGTCTGCCGCGTGCGGACTACCCCGAGTTTCAACGGCTGGCGTTCGCGCTCACTAGCGTGGGGACCGGCTACGACAAGGCCATCGTCGCCTCCAAGCAGCTGGCCGACTATCTCCTGCCGTTCGTGCAGGAGCGGCGCGAGCGGCCCGGCGACGATCTCATCAGCGAAATTGCGACGGGCGAAGTCGATGGCCAGCAGTTGAGCGACGAGGAGATCGTCTCCTACCTGCGTTTGCTGCTGCCGGCCGGGTCGGAGACGACCTACTGCTCCATCGGCAGCCTGCTCCTCGCCCTCCTGCAGTCGCCCGACCAGCTGGCGGAGGTGCGGGACGACCGAAGCCTGGTGGGCCCGGCCATCGAGGAGTTGCTGCGATGGGAGCCGGCCGTGCCGGTCATCCCCCGGTTGGCCGTGAAGGACGCCGTCGTCGCCGACATGGCCATCCCCGCCGGCTCGGTCGTGACCGTCTGTTTGGGTTCGGCCAACCGGGACGAAACTCATTTCCCGGACCCGGACCGGTATGACCTGCACCGGCAGGGCCAACCGCATCTGGCCTTCTCATCCGGTCCTCACATGTGTCTCGGCATGCACTTGGCCCGTACCGAGATGCGGATCGTGCTCAACGCTCTCCTCGACCGCCTTCCCGACATGGAGCTCAACCCCGGTCCGCCAGGATCCGCCACCGCCGACCCGCACATCCACGGCATCGGGTTCCGCTCCGCCAACTGCGTCCCCGTGCGGTTCACGCCGGCGTAGGGTCAGCGATCAGGTCTCGGCGTATCTGGCCAACAGACCCCGCGCGATCACCATGCGCTGAATCTCGTTGGTGCCTTCGCCGATGATGAGCAGAGGCGCATCGCGGTAGTACCGCTCGACCGGAAACTCGGTCGTGTACCCGTACCCGCCGTGGATGCGCATGGCCTCAGCCGCGTTCTCGAAGGCGGCTTCGGACGCGAACAACTTGGCCATGCCGGCCTCGACGTCCGCCCGTTCGCCCGCGTCGATCTTGCGGGCGGCGTTGTGGGTCAGCAGACGGGCCGCCTCCAGGCGCGTGGCCATGTCGGCCAGCTTGAACTGGATGGCCTGGTGTTTGGCGATCGGTACGCCGAAGGTCTCCCGTTGTTGCGCGTACCGGATGGCGGCTTCAAAGGCGGCCCTGGCCACCCCGACGCCCCGGGCGGCGATGTTCACGCGGCCGAGCTCGAGAGCCGAGAGCACGAAGTGCAGCCCTCGGCCCAGGCCCTCCGGACCGCCGAGCACCGACGATGCCGGCACCCGATGGTTGTCGTAGGTCATCTCGACCGTCTCGATGCCCTTGTAGCCGAGCTTTCCGATGGTACGGCTGACGCTGATGCCCTGGTACTTCGGACCCGGTTCCTTCTCCACCATGAAGCAGGTGATCCCCTCCGGCGTCCGCGCCGAAAGCGCCACCAGACCGGCTCGCTCCCCGTTGGTGACCCACATCTTGGTGCCGTTGATGATGTATTCATCGCCGTCGGGCGTGGCCTTGCACTTCAGCGCCTTGGTATCGCTCCCGGCGTCCGGCTCGGAAAGGGAGAAGGCGGCGCGCACCTCACCCGTGGCCAGCTTCGGGAGCCACTGCTGCTTCTGCTCCTTCGTTCCCTGCATCTTCAGCAGGGTGGCGGCGATCATGTGGGTATTGAGGGTTCCGACCAGGGACATCCACCCGAACGCCAGCTCCTCCACCAGGCGGGCGTAGGTGAGGGTGTCGAGATCCATGCCCCCGTACTCCTCGGGCACGACCGCGCCGAACAGCCCCATCTCCTTCATCATCTCGACCAGGTGCTCTGGATAGGTGTCGGCATGCTCGAGCTCGGAGGCGACCGGCAGCACGTCCTTGACGACAAACGTGCGGACGAGATCGACGAGTTGGTCGGCGAGTTCAGGATCGGTGGCCACGGCCCGTATGGTAGGAGGCGTGATCGAAGCCGTCCTGCTCGACGTCGGTGGCGTGTTCTTCGTGCCGGAGCACGCGCCTCTGGAAGCGGCGCTGAGGCGCTTCGGAGCGGTGCCCACCGCCGCTGACCTCGACCGCAGTCACTATGCGGGCATTGCCGCCGTCGACAAGATGCAGTCGCTCGACTGGAGCGCCTATCACCAGGCCGTGGCCGAGATCTGCGGCGTGACCTCCCCTCACGGGGACGAGGCGGCCGCTTCTGTCGGCGAAGCCATGGCGGTAGCCCCGTGGCGGCGGCTCCTGCCCGGTTCGCTCGAGGGCCTGCGCCGGTTGGCGGCGACGGGCGTGTGCTTGGCCATTGTGTCGAACTCGGACGGTAACGCCGAGGCCGGGTTGCTGGCGGGCGCGGTCTGTCAGGTGGGAGCGGGGGAAGGCGTCGAGGTGCACGTGATACTCGACTCTCACGTGGTGGGCATCGAGAAGCCCGACCCGCGCATCTTCGCCCTCGCCCTGGAGCGGCTGGGCGTCCCGGCCGATCGAGCCGTTCACGTCGGCGACACCGTCTTCGCGGACGTGGTGGGCGCCCGGGCGGCGGGGATCCGGCCGCTGCATCTCGACCCTCACCGGTTCTGCCCGCTTGACGACCATGAGCACGTCTCTTCATTGGACGATGTGGTGTCGCTCGTATTCGAATCGCGGCCATGACGACCTACGACCGCCCTTTCGGCCGGTATCTCGAGGACTTCGAGATCGGTGACATCTACAAGCACTGGCCGGGCAAGACCATCACCGAGGCCGATGACCATCTGTTCTGCATGATCACGATGAACCACCACCCCCTCCACACCAACGCGTGGTTCGCTGAGCACGAGACGGTCCAGGGTCGGAACGTAGTGGTCGGCAACCTGGTGTATTCGCTCGTGCTCGGCATGAGCGTGCCGGACGTGAGCGGCTCCTGCATCGCCAACCTGGAGGTCGAGTCGCTCACCCACAGCAAGCCCACCTTCCACGGCGACACCATCTACGCAGAGACCCGGGTGTTGGACAAGCGAGAGTCCACGTCACGTCCCGATCGGGGTGTCGTGACCGTCGAGACCAAGGGCCTCAACCAACGAGGCGAAGAGGTCTGTTACTTCCGGCGCAAGGTCATGGTGTGGAAAAGGGATCACGCGCCCCAGCGCCGGCGGCCATACGCCGACGACATCTGGCCGAGCCCCTGATCGGGCGACGCTGGCTCGGCGCGGTGGCCCTCGTCATCAGCGCCCCGGTGATCCTGCTGGGAGGGGAAATGCTGGTCGCCCGGTCGGGCCCGTCCGTGCCTGAACCCCCGGGCCGAGACCTCGACGAGAGCATCGGTCCCCGCGGCGGGAGGGCGGTGCGGATCGTCTGGCTCGGCGATTCGACGGCCGCGGGCGTAGGTTCGTCGAAGCCGGACGGCTCCCTGGCCCGCCAGGTCGGCTCGCGTCTCCTCATCGGCCATCCGGCCGTGCGCTTCGACGTCCGTGTGCTGGCCGTGTCGGGAGCCACCGTCTCCGATGTCCTTGCCCGCCAGCTGCCTCAGGTGGGTGGGGGGGCCGACCTGGTCCTGATCAGCGTCGGAGCCAACGACGCCACCCACTTCGTCGGTCGTTCCCGCTTCCGGTCGCGCTACAGCAGACTGCTCGCCTTGCTCGGCCAAGCTGGCATCGCCCCATCACGCATAGTCCTTCTCGGCGTGCCCGACCTCGGCTCTCCGCCCCGGCTGCCGCAACCTCTGCGGGCCTTGGTCGGATGGCGAGGGCGGATGCTCGACGCCGATATCCGCCATCTCGCCAACGCGCGCGGCGCGGTGTACGTCGACATCTTCGCTCACACGTCCTGGGCGTTCCGCCACCACCCCGGTCGGTACTTCGCCCGAGACCACTACCACCCCAACGACGCCGGCTACGGGCTGTGGGCGGCGGCGGTCGCCCCGGCGGTGCCGGTCACGGGCTGATGCAGGCCGCTCTGCTGACCTGGGCCGAGGAGCACGGGCGTGATCTGCCGTGGAGGCGGACGCGGGACCCGTGGGCGATCCTCGTCAGCGAAGTTATGTTGCAACAAACGCAGGTGGAACGGGTGGTGCCGGCGTGGCGGGTGTTCGTGAGCAGGTTCCCGTCGGCGGCCGAGTGTGCGGCTGCGCCCGTGGCGGAAGTGGTGCGGGCATGGACCGGACTCGGCTACAACCGCCGGGCCGTGGACCTGCACCGGGCCGCGACCTTGATCGTGGAGAGGCATGACGGCCGGGTGCCCGAGTCGCTGCCCGAGCTTCTCGACCTGCCTGGTGTCGGTTCGTACACGGCCAGGGCGGTGCTGGTGTTCGCGTACGAGCAGGCGGTGGGCGTACTCGACACCAACACGGCGCGGGTCTTGGCGCGCGCCTACGCCGGTCGGCGGCTTGGGCCGGCCGAGGCCCAGAGCATCGCCGACTCAATGGTTGTGCCGTCGTCGCCCTGGGCGTGGAACCAGGCCATGCTCGACCTGGGCGCCACGGTGTGCATGGCGCGTGTCCCTAGATGCGAGGCGTGCCCGCTGGCGGCAGCGCAGAGCTGCGCGTGGCGACGAGCCGGTTGTCCGGTGCCCGACCCGGCCATCGGATCGGCGGGCACGAGCGGCCGGCAGAGCCGCTTCGCCGGTTCGGACCGCCAGGGGCGAGGGCGGCTGGTGGCCGCCCTTCGCCTGGGCCCGCTCGCCGCCACTGACGTGGCCGCGGCGATGGGCTGGCCCGGCGACGAGGCGCGGGCGGCCCGGGTGGCGGCCAGCGTCGTCGCCGACGGCCTGGCCATGGCAGACAACCGCGGAGGCCTGCGCCTCGCCGACTGAGGCTCAGGCGCCGGAGATGGCGGCGAGGATCTCCTCCACCGCACCCTCGGCCAGCGTGCGCATCTCGTCGTCGGTGCGATCCTGAATCGGGTGGGGGACGAAGACACTGGCCGCGGGGAAGCCGAGGGCCGCCGCCTGCGCCTCGGCGGCCACCACAAACTCGGTGGACGCCACGAACACGGCCGGCACACCGCGGGACTCGAGATCGGCGATGTCGTGCACACTGCACGACGTACAACTGCCTCAGTCGGCTAATGCCTCGATCACCACATCGCACGTGATGGCGATCTCGTGACGAAGGTCCACAGGCGCCGGTTTGGTGAAGGTGGGCTTGCGGTAGCGCTCTACCCGCAGCCCTCGGGTCACTAGCAGCTCCGAAACCCGGTCGAGGAACACGTCGCCCCGCGCCTTGGAAATGTCCAGCAGGCCGATGGTCAGGCCCTTGAGAGTCGCGGGCCGGGCGACCCGCTGACGGGCGACCGGCGCTCGCTCACCCGTCGGATCGAGGAGTACCCGCGTACTCATGACCGCACCTCCTTGGTCACCGGCTCACTTCCGATCGCTCCGCTGGCCCACCCGCCGATGATGGCAGAGAACAGTCCCGCGCCACCGCCAGCGTGCACGATGAGCAGACCGCCCGGGCGGAACTTGGGAAGCGTGGCCCCTTCCAGCGAGAGCGCAATGCCCTCCGCGATCCCTCCGGCGCCGCGCACCAGCTCGGCACCCGGCAGCTGGAGGAGTTCGTCCAACGCCGCCCGGAGCTGACCCTTTCCCCAACCCCCCTCCCGGAACACCCGGGCGTGCTCCGGTGACACCACCAGCACCGCATCCCACGCGATCGGCAGCTTCGGATGGGCGACCACCCGCAGGCAGGCGGCGAAGGTCCGGGCCAGCGACTCGGGCGTACGGGACAGCTGATCGGCCACGCCCTGCACGCCGCCGGCGGCGAAGAGGGTGACCGCCGACGCGCCCGGCGGCAGACCCCGCTCGACGGACAGCGACTCCCACGGAGAGCCGGCTTCGTCCTCGGCGAAGCAGAAGGTGTACTTCCCGGGCTGACCAAGGGTGGCCCGATCGACCTCGCCCGGCCGGCCGCCGCCGACGTTGCGGATGACGAGCTGGAGGGCCCGGCCGATGCTGGCGTTGGCCCGGTTCCCCTGGCCCAAGGCGTTGAGCCCCGAGTTCATCCCGATGCGCGCCGCGATGGGCCCGTTGACGATCACCATCGGGCCGGAGAACCAGGTGGTGGCCAGCAGGCCGTGGGCGTTGAAGTCCTCCGTGCACGCCGCTTCGACGGCGGTCAGCACGACGGGCAGATACTCGGGCTTGCACCCGGCCAGCACGGCGTTGACGGCGACCTTTTCGACCGTGCACTCCACCAGGTCGGGGGGTATGACCGCCACCATCTCGTCGGCGGGCCGGCTCGTTCCTTCGAGCATCCGCAGCACGCGCGCTTCGGTCGGCGGCACCACCGGCAGCCCGTCGGTCCAGCCCCGGTCGAAGAGGGCCTCCATCTCATCCTCGAGGGCGGCCAGCTCCACCCGCCGGGACCTCAGCCGGCCGGCTCCGTGGCGAACCAGCAGCCGGTCGGCCACCTCGGGGTCCTGGGTGAGCGATCCGCAACCGGGCCGGTATTCCGGCAGGCCGTCGCCCAAGCTGGCGATGCCGGTGAGCTTCTCCCAGTCGGGCCGGAGCCAGCCCTCCAGGCGCGCCGTCTCGACCCCGCCTTCGACTTTGACAAGGGTCGGCACTGTCGTCAGGTCGAGCCCATAGGAGACATCGAGGTCCCGGTCGTCGACCACGTCGCGGACCTCGGCCGGGAAGGTCGGATCGTCCTGGGAGTAGACGGTGAGCTTGAGACCGGCTTGCTGCAGCTGGGCGAGGACCGGCGCCACGAGCGCGCACGTCGGGCAGTCCCGCTTGACTACGGCGACGAATCCGTCCTCGGTGGCGGGCGGTACGTTCATCGGGTCAGGAATTCGACGATCCGCTTGTTGACTTCGTCCGGCTTCTCAACGTGCAGGAAGTGACCGGTGCCGGCCACGACGGCGACCTCTGATCCTGGGCCCAAGCCGTCGCCGGCGTGTTCGAGGAGGTCGGCTCCCATGCAGCCGTCCTGGTCTCCATGCAGGTAAAGGGTGGCCTGCGGAGTCGGCAGAGAGGTCGCCGCCTGTTCGGCGGCCAGGGCCGGGTCGTGGGCGACCGTGCCGAGCGTGGCCCGGTAATAGCCGATGGCCGCGGCCAGGTTGGCCGGGTCCCGCAGGCAGTCCTTGGCCCTCGGCAGATCATCGGACGCGTCGTAGCCGGGCGACCAGTCCGCCCACAGCCGGTCGATGAAGGCCAGGTCGTCCATGGGTACGACCATGTCGGCGAGCGGGCTCTGAAAGAAGAACATGTACCAGCTGCGCCGCAACTGGTCGTACCGGAAGAAGGCGTTGGCCAGGCTGGCGGCCGGCGGCACCGCCGATGCGACCACCCGGCGCCAGCGTTCGGGGGCGAAGGCAGCCGCGCCGTAGGTGGCCAGCGCGCCCCAGTCGTGGCCGACGATCACGGCCCGCGCATCCCCGTCGAGCGCCTCGTGCAGAGCACAGGCGTCGGCCACCAACGCGCCGCTTTGGTAGCGGCCGTCGGCGGGCACCTCGGTCGGTGCGTAGCCCCGCATGAACGGCGCCACCGCCCGAAAGCCGGCGTTGCCCAGGGCCGGAAGCAGGTAGCGCCAGGTCCACGCCGAATCGGGAAAACCGTGCAGGCACAGCGCCAGCGGTCCGTTCGGCGGACCGGTTTCCAGGTAGGTGAACTTCACCCCGTTGGCGGGAATGCTTCCTTCTGTGATTTCCACCCCAATCAGGTTAGTAGCGGCGTGTCGACCTCTTCCGGGCGACCGTTCTGCCGGTGACCGTACGTGAGACGTCCGTCGCATGAATATGACAAGTTCTTATGTGGCGGTAACCTCCGGTCGAGAGGGGAGAGCGTGCACGTCACCTTTTACGGAGTACGGGGTTCGTGTCCTTGTCCGAGCGAGGCCAATCGCCGGTACGGGGGGAATACTGCCTGCGTCGCGCTCGAGATGCCCGGCGAGCCCCCGATCATCTGTGACCTGGGGACGGGTCTGCGGACGTTCGGGGCCACCCAGCCGCTGGACGGCACCTTCCGGGGCACGGCGCTGATCACCCACATCCACTGGGACCATGTGCAGGGCCTGCCGTTTTTCCCGCCGGCGGACCGCGTCGGGGCCACCCTCGACATCTATGGGCCGGCCCAGGAAGAGGGACTGCTCGGTGACGTGTTCGGGAACTTCATGCGGCCGCCCTACTTTCCGGTGCACTTCAGCGATCTGCGCGGGGATATCCGTTTCCACGACGTGACCGACGACGACGTGTCGGTCGGCAACGCCAAGGTCCGGGTCCGGCCGGTGCCTCACTGCGGGCCGACTGTCGGCTACCGCATCGAGTGGGACGGGGCGTCCGTCGCCTACATCAGCGACCACCAGGCGCCGCCGTTGCTGGACCGGGTGGCGGACTCTGTGCTCGAGCTCTGCGACGGCGTCGACCTGTTGATCCACGACGCGCAGTACCGGCCTGATGAGTTCGAAGTGAAGTCCCACTGGGGCCATTGCACCGTGGACTACGCGTTGTTGGTGGCCAAGCAGGCGGGCGCCAGGCGGCTGGCCCTTTTCCACCACGATCCCGCCCACGACGACGCGGAGATGGACCGCCTGCTCGACGAGGCCCGCGAGCACGCCGCCGCCGTCGGTCTCGACGATGTCGTTGCCGCCTATGAGGGACTGCGCATCACGCTGTAGACGCCTGCGCTTAGGCTCCGGCCACATGGCCCACAGTGACGACCTCACCCGGACCGCTGCTCCCGACATCGATGCCGCCCACTTCCGCACCACCCTCGGGCACTTCGCGTCCGGCATCGCCATCATCACCGGAATCGAGAACGGGGAGCCGGTGGGGCTGACGTGCCAGTCGTTCTTCAGCGTGTCGCTGGAGCCGCCGCTGGTCGCCTTCGCCCCGTCGAAGTCGTCCACGAGCTGGCCCCGGATCCAGACGGCCAAGGCCTTCTGCGCGAACATCCTGTCCGAGGTCCAAGAGGATCTCTGCCGGGTCTTCGCCCAAACCGGGGCCGACAAGTTCAAAGGGGTGGGCTGGCGGCCCGGCCCGACCGGTTCCCCCGTGCTGGCCGACTCGGTGGCCTGGATCGACTGCCGGGTCGAGGTTGAGCACGACGCCGGTGATCATCTGATCGTGGTCGGCCGAGTGGTGGAGATGGAACACGCGCCGGCCGGGGCCAAGCCGCTCCTCTTCTACCGCGGCGGGTACGGCACCTTCGAGTCGTGACCGAGTCGTGACCGTTCTGGCCGCCGCCTGCCGGGTGGCGGTGGGCACCGTTCTGCTACTGGCCGGCGTGGCCAAGCTGCGCCAGCCGGCGTGGGAGGCGACCGCGGCTCAGTTCGGCGCGCCCCGGCCAGTCGTCCCGGCGGTGCCGTGGGCGGAGCTGGTCCTTGGCGCGCTGCTCGTCTCGGGGGCTGGAGGCCGGTGGCCGGTGTTCGGCGCCCTGGCCGTGCTCGGCGCGTTCACCGGGGTGGTGGCGGCCCGGTTGGTATCCGGACAGCGGGCACCGTGCGGCTGTTTCGGCGAGGCCAGCCCCGCCCCGCTCGGACCTGCCACACTCGTTCGCGACGTGGCCCTCGTCGCCGCTTGCCTGGTCGGTTTGACGGGTACCCGGGCGCCGGCGCCGGGCGTGGTCATCGGAGTGGTGGCGGGCGCCGTCTTCGTCGTTTTGGCTCGTCGCCACTAGATTTCTGGTTACCCCACTAGCCTGCGCTCGTGCCCAAGGTCATCCAGTCCGACGTCATCGCCCACGTGGTGATCGTTGAGCCAGACAGCTTCGGCGACGAACGGGGAAGGTTCACGGAGACCTATCGCCGATCGTGGTTCCCTTACGGGCGCGAGATGGTGCAAGGCAACCGCTCGGACAAGCGGGCGGGCGCCGTCGTCGGTCTGCACTATCACCTCCACCAGGCTGACTACTGGTCGGTTCCGCGGGGCACGGCCCGAGTGGTGCTCCACGACCTGCGGGTGGGCTCGCCGACCGAGGGGGCCACCCTGGCCCTCGATATCGGAGAAGAGGACAACCGCGGGGTGTTCGTGCCGCCGGGGGTGGCCCACGGGTTCAGCGCCATCACCGATCTGACCCTCACCTACTTGGTGGACAACTACTACAACCCTGAAGACGAGCTCGGCGTGGCTTGGGACGATCCCGCCATCGGCGCCGACTGGGGCGTCGCCGAACCCGTCGTCTCCAAGCGCGACCAGGCCAACCCCAGCCGTGACAAGCTGCCCGCCGACCGGACGCCCTACTGGGGGATGCGTACCTAGGTCGAGGCGGGTGCCGCAGGGCACCGGTCGGTATGCAGTTTGGCCTCGTTCCAGCGACCAATTGGCCAACTGACCCTCCCCGGCGGATGGCAGACCGTGGGGAAAGGGATTCGTCGGGACGAGGTTGGCGACGGATCTGGCTGCCCTGGCCACCAATTCCGTCGCCGACTGCCGACCGAGGCCGGTGGCCGCCCGCCAGAAGGCCGGACGCCTGTCCGCCCAACCGGCCACGCCGTGCGTGCCGACGAACTGGGGACAAATGGCCGGACAACCCTGGCGGAGCGCCTCTATCTGTGCCACTGTACGCACGAATGACGAACGCGGAGCGTGACACTATGGAGCTCTCAGCCCTTGGCCAGGACTCTGTCCTGCGAAACGGGACCGTCGATGTGGCCGTGGCCCGGGAGCACAGCCGGCTGCTGCGCATCCGGCGGGTGGCGATCGTGCTCGCCCCTCTGGCCGTCTGGGCGGTCGTTCGGGCCATGGCCAGCCCGCACGGCGCGCTCGGCGGCAATGCCCTTTCCCCCGGTCTGCCCACCATGCCGGCGGACCTGAAAACCTACCTACTGCCCATCGGACTCATCACCATCATGGCGCTGGCGATGCTCGTTCCAATTCTCGGCGCCGGCCGCTCGCCTCACGTGCTCTACCGGTCCAGCGAGATCGACGTTTCCCTCGACGACGTGAAGGGCGCCGGCGTGGTGGTCGAGGAAGTGGTCAAGACCCTCAACCTGTTCCTGGCCCACAAGATGTTCAAGGAGCGCATGGGTGGCACGCCCCGGCGAGCCGTCCTCTTCGAAGGGCCGCCGGGCACCGGCAAGACGTTCGTCGCCAAGGCCATGGCCAAAGAGGCCGGCGTGCCTTTCTTCTTCGTCTCCTCTTCGGCCTTCCAGTCGATGTACTACGGCCAGACCAACCGCAAGATCCGCAACTACTTCCGGGCGCTGCGTAAGGCAGCCCGCTCCGAGGGTGGCGCCATCGGCTTCATCGAGGAGATCGACGCCATCGGGGGATCCCGCACCGGCATGGGCGGATCCACCGGCCGGGAAGGTATCGCCGGGGTGGTCAACGAGCTGCTGATCCAACTGCAGTCGTTTGACCAGCCGCCGACGGGGATCCGCTTCCGTGGCTGGCTCGTCGACCGTCTCAACCGGTGGCTACCCACCAAGCGGCAATTCAACAAGCCGACCGCGCCGCCGGCCAACATCCTCGTGATTGGTGCCACCAACCGGGCCGCCGATCTGGATCCGGCTCTCCTGCGGCCGGGGCGCTTTGACCGGGCGATCTACTTCGGTCTGCCCAGCCGGGCCGGCCGCCGCGAGATACTCGACTACTACCTGGGCAAGAAGGCGCACGAAGCAGACCTCGACGACCCGGCCAAGCGCGAAACGCTGGCGGCGATGACCCTCGGCTACTCACCGGTGATGCTCGAGCACCTCCTCGACGAGGCGCTGGTGTGGGCGTTGCGGCGGGGCGCCGACCGGCTCAGCTGGGACGACCTGCAGAACGCCAAGATGACCGAAGAGATCGGCCTGGCCCAACCGGTGACCTACACCGAGGCCGAGCGGCGCACGATCGCCACCCACGAGTCCGGCCACGCCACAGTCGCCCACCTGGTCGGCAAGGGCCGGCGCCTCGACGTGCTCTCGATCATCAAGCGCAAGGACGCCCTCGGCCTGCTCGCCCACTCCGACACGGAGGAGCGTTTCCTCAAGTCGCAGTCCGAGATCACCGCACTCATCGAGATCGCCATGGGCGGTCTGGTCGCCGAGGAGCTCTTCTTCGGCGAGACGAGCAGCGGAGTGTCAGGCGATCTGCACGCCGCCACCAGCGCCGCCGCGGAGATGGTCGGATCCCTCGGCATGGCCGGCTCGCTCATCTCGTATAGCGCCATGAGCGCGCCCGGCGGGGCCAACATCGTCGCCAAAGTCCTCGCCACCGACGACGGCAAAGAGGCGGTCACGCGGATCCTCGACGAGGCGAAGGCCTCGGTGACGCGGATGCTAGGCGCCCACCGCCACATCGTGGAGGGACTACGAGACGCGCTGCTGGCGCGCGACGAGCTCATTGGCGACGAGATCACCGCCGTGATTGCCGACGCCTACGAAGGCGTGATCAATTTGAGAGACGAGCCGGCCGGGCGGACACAGCCGGTGTAACTCCTAGCGAGCCGGCTCGCTCGTCGGTTCGAGGAGGGTGATGGCGCTGGCCGCCACCCGCCGGCGGGCCCAGACGACGACGTCGGGGTCGCTGGTCAGATAGATGACCTGGGCCTGGCTGCCCAGGCGTTCGATGAGGTCGAGGACCGCCCACTTCGGGTCCCCGTGGAGACGGATAAAGGGGTCGTCGAGCACGAGCGGGACGGCCTCATCCATCCCTGATGCAGCCCCGCCCGGGTGACGCAGCATGGCCACGCGAGCGAGCAGTCGGGACTCCACGTCAGCCGGTTGCATGGCGTCTGCGGGCCGGGCATCGCCGTACACCTGCTCTTCCAGCACGCTCACCCGCCGAGCCAATGCGCCGTGCCGATCGGTCAGGCGCTCAACGTCGGGGACCTGCCGGCGGGCCAGCAACCAGGCCTCGGATAGCTCATCTCTTTTGGCCTGGAGAACCTCGATGTCCGGTTCGTCGGCCTCGGCGCTGCCCAGGTTGCTGCCCCACTCGGGTCGGGCTTCGCTGCGGGCCAGTGCTTCGAGGCGGGCCAAGTCGGCATGGACCTCCTCCACCGGTCGGGCCGAGGTCCGCGCCTCCGCGCGCGTCAGGGCGGCCTGGAGGGCCCATTCGAAACCGCCGGCGCGGGCGGCAGTGGGGCCGTCGTTGAATCCCAGCTCGGCCAGACGGGCCTCGAGGGGCTGACGGGCGGAGAGCTCGGCCCGCTCCGCGTCCTCCAGCTCTTGTTGGAGGCGGGCCGACGCGGCCAAAGCGACCTGGCTGCGCACGGTCGCCGCGGCCGCCGAGGCGTCCTCGATGCCAAACGGACGGCACGCGGCCACGACCTCTTCCCTGACCTCATTGACGGCCGGCTCGGCCACCTCGATCAGGCGGCGATGGAGCTCTTCGACCTCGGACGCCACCCCGCTTTGCTGGTTGAGCCCGGCCGCGTACAGACGGACTTCCTGCTCGAGCTGCCAGGCCTGCTCCGTCTCGATATCACCGGCCATCTGCGTCCACGTGGCCAGAGCCCGGCGGTGGGCGGCGGCAGCGTCGTCCAGCGGACGCCGGGCATCGGGATCGATGGTGGGGTTGATACGGCGCATGTGCATCGCCAGCCAACTTGGCATGTCGGCCTGGAGCAGAGCCTCGAACTCGCGCTTCCCGGCTCTGGCTCGCTGCATCCTGGGGATCACAAAGGCCCACGTGCCCACGCCGCCGGCGACCAGGATGGCCACCGGTGAGAGCACGGGCACCGTGAGGAGCGCACCGAGGGTCACGATGAGGCCGGCCGTGCAGGCGGCGAGACCGGTTAGCCGGCGACGCTCGGCCAGCCCGTCGGCCTCTTCCACGTCGCCGTGGGCGTGGTCGATGGCGCTCATCAAGCTCGGAACCTGATCGTCACCGCCAACTCCGCCTAAACGGAGGGATTGCTGCTCGAGCTCCTGCGCGGTGGTCTCCACCTCGGCGGCTGTCGTCCACAGCTTGGTCTGGTCCTGCCGGGCCAGACGGACGACCGCCGGATGCGAGGGCTCGGGAAGGTAGGCCGCCACCCGCTCAGTCAGGCGGGCGGCCAACTCGTCACGATCCCGCTCGGCGGCATCGAGGCGGGCGGCCAAGGCATCGAGGCCGGCCGGCATATGGTCCGGCACCTTGAGGGCCTCAGCCAGTGCTCGTGCGTCGAGGCGCGCCCGGTCAGCGAACTGGTTGACGGCGGCTTCCCGGCGGCGGTCGGTTCCTTGCCAGTACCGAGCCAGGATGCGGATTTCCTCGCCGGCGCCGAACAGCCGGTCGTCGCCCTCCAACCCCCCGGACCCGCCCGTGAGCGCGGCCGCTTCGGCCCGCACCCGCTGCAACTCCATCAAGAGGCGGGCGTAGCGCCGCTTGGCCTTGCCGTCGGTCGCTTGGCGGATCTGGTCCTCGATGGCGGCCAGCTGGCGCCGCACGGACTCGGCCCGAGTCCTCAGTCCGTTTCCCTCTCCCAGCTCGTCTTCCATCTTGGCCAGAGCCAGGCGGGCCTCGACCAGTTCGGCCGGTTCGTCGTTCCAGCGGCTACCTACTTGGCCCGAGGAGGCCGGGGCCGGACCCGGCCACAGATCATCGGCACGGAGAAGGCAGAGGCGGCGGAACCGGGACGGATCGATGCCGACCATCGACACCAGCGAAGGTAGTTCTGTTCCGCGGTTGTCGGTGCACACCACGCCGCCCTCGGGCGATCGGTGCTGGGTGAGCAGGCGGCCCTGGCTGTCGAACACGGTCAGCGAGGTGGCGCGGGGCTCTTCGCCCAGGAGGGCCCCGAGAATCAGATTTTCCATTCCCTCGCGCTCGTCGGGCCCGACCCCGCTGACGACCGTCATCCGGTCGTGGAATCGCAGGGTTAGCTCGTCCCCTTCGATGCGCAGTGAGAGTTGGTCGATGCGCACGTCAGATCCTGTCCTTATCGCTCTCAGCGCCTCATCGGCATGGTTGCCGGTCTCCTGAAGCTGCAGGGCGAAGCCTCTTGACCGGGCGGTCAAGTAGCGTGGCCGCCGTGTCCAGGCCCCGGGCGATATCGGCGCGCGACGGCTGGCGGCTCCTTCGGCAGTCGATTTACCCCCAGAGATGGGCGGTGATCGGAGGCGCGCTCGTTGGTCTGGTGTGGACGGCGTGCAAACTGACCGTCCCGCAGCTGACCAGGCGGGCCATCGACCAGGGTGTCCTCGGCCGCCGCCACGGAGCCCTCCTGCATTGGGCCCTCCTCATATCGGCTGTCGGGCTGATCTCTGGTCTGTGCACCTCGATGCGCCGGTTGTCGGCCTTCAGCGTGGCCTACCGGGTCGAAACCAACCTGCGCCACCGCCTCTATGCCCATCTGCAGCGGCTCCACTTCGCGTTTCATGACGCGTCGCAAACCGGTCAGCTGATGGCGAGAGCGGCCACCGACCTGCAACAGATCCAACAGCTCGTGGTTTTGATTCCGATCTCGGTGTCCAACCTGTTCACGGTGTTGGGGGCCGTCGCGTTGTCGTTGCTCATTGATGTGAAGCTCACCCTGGTCGCGTTTGGTGCTTTGCCTCTCCTGAATCTGGCCGCCAAACGCTTCTCGACCCGGATCCACCCGGCCTCCATGGAGCTTCAGCAGCAACTGGCCAGTCTGGCCACGGTCGTCGAGGAGACGGTGACGGGCATACGGGCGGTCAAGGGATTCGGCGCAGAGCCGATCCTCGCCGGGCGCATGCGCGATGAGACGACGATGGTTTTCGGCGTCTCCATGCGGGCGGCGCGTATCCGCGCCATGTTCAATCCCGTCCTCGACTTCCTCCCCGCCATCGGCCTGGTGGCGGTGCTGTGGTACGGCGGCCACGAGGTGCTGCGGGGGCGGATCAGTGTTGGCCAGCTGGTGCAGTTCATCACCTATGTCCTGCTGACGATCGTTCCGCTGCGCATGACTGGCCAGCTGGTCGCCCAGGCCCAACGAGCGGTGGCTGCCGCGCAGCGTTTGGAGGAGATCCTCAGCACCGAGCCAGCCATTGCGGACATACCCGGAGCCGTGGATCTTCCCCGCGGCCGCGGCGAAGTCCGCTTCGAAAACGTCCGCTTTGCCTATGAGCTGCCCAACCCCCTTGCCCCTCACACCGCCGCCAGGGAGCCCAATGGGCAGGTCCCCGCCGCGGCTCGATCGGTGCTCAAAGGATTCAACCTGGTCCTGCGACCGGGTGAAGCGGTCGCCCTGATGGGTCCGACCGGATCGGGCAAGACGACGGTCGCCCGGCTGATTCCTCGGTTCTATGACGTCGATGACGGCCGGGTGCTCCTCGACGGGGCCGATGTTCGGGATCTGCGCCTCAGCGACCTCCGCCAAGCGGTCGGGATCGTTTTCGAGGACACCTTCCTCTTCAGTTCCTCGGTAAGGGGCAACATCGCCTTTGCCGACCCCACGGCCACGCAGGCCGACGTCGAACGGGCCGCCCGCCTGTCCGGCGCTCACGACTTCATCGTCGAACTGCCCGACGGCTATGACACCGAGCTCGGCGAGCGAGGGTTCTCTCTGTCGGGCGGTCAGCGTCAGCGCATCGCCCTGGCCCGAGCCATCCTGGCTGACCCGCGGGTGCTGATCCTCGACGACGCCACCAGCTCCGTTGACCCGACCAAGGAACACGAGATCCGCGGCGCCCTGGCCGAGGTCATGCAGGGTCGCACGACGCTGGTGATCGCGCACCGGCCGGCCACCATCGCGCTGGCCGACCGGGTCGTCCTTCTTGATGAGGGGAGCGTCATCGCCGAAGGGACCCACGACCACCTGCTCCGGACCAACGAAAGGTACCGGGAAGTGCTGGCCCGGGCAGAGGAAGAGGGCCGCCCCGGCGAGCCGTCCCCCCGCCGGCTGGGCACGGCCATACCCTCGGCTCGCGAGGTGCCGTAATGGGTTGGCTCACGCCCCGAGGCTTGACCGATGAGGACCGGCTGACCCCCAAGCAGGCCCGGCAAGTTCTGCGTCGAGCCTTTCGGATGTTGCGGCCGTACCGAGGCGAGGTCTTCTCCGCCATCGCGGTCATGATCGGTTCGACCCTCGCCGTACTGGCCGGACCCCAGCTGGTGAAGTACGGCATCGACAAGGGACTGATCGGCAAGAGCGGCGCGGCGATCGACCGCGCCGCCATCGGCTACCTGGCCGTGGCCCTCACCGCCGTCGTGCTGACCCGGGCCCAGATCATCCTGGTCAGCCGCGTGGGTGAGAAGTTCCTCCGCGATTTGCGGATTCGCATCTTCGACCACATCCAGGCCATGTCGATGGCGTTCTTTGATCGAGAGCAGACCGGTCGCCTCGTGTCCAGGATGACCTCGGACATCGACTCGCTCCAGGAGTTGATCCAACTCGGCCTGGTGCTGTTCGTCACCAACATCCTCCTCGTCGTGTTCACCATCGCGGTCATGCTCGCCACCTCCCCGCTGCTGGCGGTCATCTCCTTCGCCGGCCTGCCGGTAGTGATCGCGGCGAGCGTGTGGTTCCGCCGGGCCTCCAACAAGGCCTACCTCGACGTCCGCGATCGCATCAGCCAAACACTGTCGACTCTCCAGGAAGGTCTCTCCGGCGTCCGGGTCATCCAGGCCTTCGGGCAGGAAGAACGCCAGGTCGGACGGTTCTCCAAACGCAACCAGGCCCAGTACGCGGCGAACATGCGGGCGGTCAAGGTCCAGGCGCTGTACTTCCCGCTGGTGGAGTTCTCGGGGATTGCCAGCATGGCCCTGGTCGTCGGGTTGGGCGGGGTGCTATATCACGAGAAGAGAGTGACCGTCGGGGTCATCACCGCGTTCGTGCTGTATCTCACCAACCTGTTTGAACCGATTCAGCAGCTCAGCCAGGTGTACAACACCGTGCAGTCAGCGGGAGCGGCGCTGTCGAAGATCTTCGGGCTCCTCGACACCCGATCGCCGCTGAAGGAGCATCCCGGTGCTGTCGACCTGCCTGCCCGGGGGGCCATCGAGGTACGGGACGTGGCCTTCAGGTACGGCGATGGGCCGCCCGTGCTGAGCGACGTGAACCTGCACGTGGCGGTGGGGGAGCGACTGGCCTTGGTCGGCCCCACCGGCGCGGGCAAGTCGACGCTGGCCAAGCTCATCTCCCGTTTCTATGACCCTACCGAGGGCACGATCACTTACGGCGGTGTCGACCTGCGCATGGCCACCTTCAAGTCGCTGCGGCAGCGCATTGTCGTCGTTCCCCAAGAGGGCTATCTGTTCCAGGGCACCGTGCTCGATAACGTCCGCCTCGGCCGGGCCGGGGCGACCGATGACGAGGTGCGCCAAGCCATGGCCCAGATCGGTGTGCTTGACCGGTTCGAAGCGCTGGCCGACGGGCTCGATACCGAAGTACGGGAACGGGGCTCCCGCCTATCCGCCGGCGAGCGCCAGCTGGTGTCCCTTTCTCGGGCGGCGCTGACCGGGGCGGACGTGCTGGTGCTCGACGAGGCGACCTCTTCGCTCGATCCGGGCACGGAGGCGGTGGTGGAGCAGGCCATGGTCAAACTCATGGAGGGCAGGACCGTGGTCGTGATCGCCCATCGCCTCTCGACGGCCGAGCGGGCCGACCGGGTGGCTGTCGTGGACGAGGGCGGCCTGGCCGAACTCGGCACCCACGCGCAGCTGCTCAGCGCCGGAGGGCGTTATGCCGCCCTGTTCGCGTCCTGGTCGGGCGGCCTCGCCGGCGGCGAGGACACGGCCGCGGCGGAGGAGCCGGTCAGCGAGGACGGCCGCGACGGCCGCGGCGGGGCCGGGGTCCCCGCCGATCGGAGGAGCCTGCCCCACCGGTGGGACAGGGCCCCAGGCGGACTAATTAATTAGGCAGGGCCCGGTCGTCGGCCTCGAAGCCGGCGTCGGGGTCGGTCGGCGGATGGGCCAGGTGCCACTCCACCGAGCTGCTGACGGCCTTGGCACTGTCGCTGTCGGACCACTCGAGATCGGCCCGGATCCGCGCCGACGAGACGAGCAGGTGCTGGCGAATCGAGCGGGTGATGCGGAGGTCCTCAGGCACAACGTCGTCGGCAACGTGTACGAGCTCAGTGTCACCGACTCCCGCCGCGTCAAGAATCTGTCTGGCCCACAGCTCGACGGACGGTGTCGTCTGCTCGGCCACGTTGTAGACGTGGCCCCCGGCAATCATCACGTCCGCCTCCAACGCCCGACGGGTGGCCACCGCGACATCCGCCACGTGGGCCTTCGACCACAGGAAGGTGCCCGCCCCGATCGGAATGCGGCTGCGGCCGCCCCGGACCCGGCGCAGGATGAACTCCTCCCGGCGCTGGTAGTCGTCGGGGCCGTACACCATCGGCAGGCGCAGCACGGTCGCCCGGCGGGCCAGATACTCGTCCTCGACGTGGAGTTTCTCGTCGACGGCACGCTCGTTTCGGTCAGGCGCGGGCTCGGACCGCGCCGCGGCGGACTCGTCGATGGGCACGGTGTCGCTCACGGTGCCCGCCCACACCGAGGCGAAGGCGCGATAGACGTCCTGCGAGGACAGCGCTACCAGCCGGATGCCCTGGGGGAGGGCGGCCAGGGCGGAGGTGGCGTCGTCACGGGACATGGCCATGCAGTCCACGGCCGCGTCGGGGAGCCAGGCCTGCAGCCGGTACTCCTTGTCGTGGAGGTCGGACCGGCTGACATGCAGGTGCTCGACCGACCGGTGAAGGTCGGCCGGCTCGGTCTGGCCCCGGTGGACAACCAGGACCTGGTGGCCCTGGCCCACCAGTTCCGCCACGATGGCCTTGCCTATGAAACGGGTCCCACCCAGTACGACGATTCTCACGCCGGCGCCCTTTCCCAGAATTCCGCCCCGTGAGCCTTTGCCATCGCCCCTGAGCGTAACGGGGATGATTCAGCCCTCTGGAGTTGTTACTATCCGCGTAGGGGAAACCCCCGGAACTGCCTCAAGGAGGCGACCGCCGCATGGCCACCCGTGAACTCGATCTCGGCAAGTACAAGCTCGGCTGGAGCGATGTCGAGGAGTACGTGTTCAGGCCCGAAAAAGGGGTCAACGAGGCGACGGTCCGAGACATCTCCTGGTGGAAGGGCGAACCGGACTGGATGACCCAATTCCGGCTCAAGGCGCTCCGGCACTTCGAGCGCAAGCCGATGCTGCCCTGGTTTGCCGACAATATGCCCGATATCGACTTTAATGACATTTACTACTACATCAAGCCGACCAACGGTCAGGTCGACGAATGGGACGAACTGCCCGAGGCTATGCGGAACACGTACGAGAAGCTCGGCATCCCTGAGGCCGAGCGGAAGTACCTGGCCGGGGTGACCGCCCAGTACGAGAGCGAAGTCGTCTACCACCGCAACCGCGAGGACCTGGAGCGCCGGGGGATCCTGTTCTGTGACATGGACACGGCCCTGCGCGAGTACCCCGAGATCGTCAAGCGGTACTTCGGCACGGTGATCCCGCCCGGGGACAACAAGTTCGCCGCCCTCAACTCGGCGGTGTGGAGTGGCGGGTCGTTCATCTACGTGCCGCCCGGCGTGAACTGCGAGCTGCCCCTTCAGGCCTACTTCCGGATCAACTCGGAGAATGCCGGCCAGTTCGAGCGGACGCTCATCATCGCCGACGAGGGCGCTCAGGTGCACTACATCGAGGGCTGCTCGGCGCCGGTCTACACCTCTGACTCGTTGCATTCCGCCGTGGTCGAGATCATCGCCAAGCCGAGCGCGCGCGTCACCTACACGACCATCCAGAACTGGTCGCCGAACGTCTACAACCTGGTGACCAAGCGGGCCCGGGCCGAGACCGAGGCCCACGTGGAATGGATCGACGGCAACATCGGGTCGCGCCTGACGATGAAGTATCCATCGGTCGTGATGGTCGGACCGAAGGCCAGCGGTGAGGTCCTCTCCGTTGCCTACGCCGGTGCCGGTCAGCATCAGGACGCCGGCGCCAAGATGATCCACGCCGCGCCGGAGACGACCTCGACAATCGTGTCGAAGTCGATTTCCAAGGACGGCGGCATCACGACCTACCGCGGGTTGGTGCACGTCGACGAGGGCGCCACCAACTGCAAGGCGTTCGTGCGCTGCGACGCGCTCATCCTCGACGAGCAGTCGGTGTCGAACACCAAGCCGTACATGGAGGTCGGTGAGCGCGACGCGCAGATCGGCCACGAGGCGACCGTCTCCAAGATTGGCGACGATCAACTCTTCTACCTCATGAGCCGCGGCCTCTCGGAGCAGCAGGCCATGAGCATGATCGTCAACGGCTTCATCGAGCCCGTCACCCGCACCCTGCCGATGGAGTACGCCGTCGAGTGGAGCCGACTGATCGAGCTGCAGATGGAAGGCTCCGTCGGCTAACTGCTGACCGGCGCTAACCCGGGCCGGGCCTGGACGCGGCGCTACTCTGGGTCGTCGTGCCCGGGGTCCGGCTCTACTGGGAAGTCGCCCGGCGGGGCTATCGCCGGTACGCCACCTATCGGGGGGCGACGGTGGCGGGCGTGTTCACCAACACGGTGTTCGGGTTTCTGCGCAGCTATCTGCTGGTCGCGTTGCTGGCCGGACAGGCGACGGGCATGATCGGCGGATTCGGTACTGCCGACTCCCTGTCCTTCGTCTGGCTCGGTCAGGGCCTGATCATGGTGGTCTACCTGTTCAGCTGGCAGGAGATCGGCTTGCGGGTGCGGAGCGGCGACATCGCTACCGACCTTTCCCGCCCGTATGACTTCCAGGGGTATTGGCTGTCGCAGGACCTGGGTCGCGCCGTGTACCACCTGGTTTCACGCGGCATCGTTCCGTTCCTGGTGGGCATGGCGTTTTTCACGCTGACCCTGCCGCACGACCCCGTGATCTGGGTGGCCTTCGCGACCAGCGTCGCCCTCGGCGTGGTGGTGAGCTTCGCGCTGCGTTTCATAGCCAACCTCAGCGCCTTCTGGCTGCTCGACTACGCCGGGGCGCTGGTCATGCTCACTGCCGCGTTCACGTTGTTCTCGGGCTTCATCCTGCCCATCACCTTCTTCCCGCCAGTGCTGCGGACCATCGCCCGGGCCCTGCCGTTCGCGGCCGTGGTGGAAACGCCGATCGAAGTCTTCGTCGGCAAGCATCATGGCGCGGGACTGGCGGCCGTCCTGGCCGTACAGGTGGCGTGGGCGACGCTGTTGTTGGTCGCCGGCCGCCTCGTCCTCCGGCGGGCCATGCGCAAGCTGGTCGTGCAAGGTGGTTGAGGCCGCTCTCCTGTACCGACGGCTGGTCGGCGCGCAACTCCGGTCGCAGCTCCAATACCGGGCCAGCTTCCTGCTCGACGTGGCCGGCTCCTTTCTTATTGCCCTCGTCGATTTCGCGGAGGTGGCGATCGTGTTCACCCACCTCCCGCTTCTGAAGGGTTGGTCATTCGCCGAAGTGCTGTTCCTCTACGGCGTATCTGCGATTGCCTTCGGCCTGACCGATGCGTTCATCGGCCACCTCGACAAGCTGCCGCTGAAGATCCGCGACGGAAGCTTCGACGCGGTCCTGATCCGTCCGCTCGGTTCGCTGTTCCAGTCGCTGGCGGCCGAGGTGCAGTTTCGCAAGATCGGGCGCATCGTACAGGGAGCCGTCGTGCTCACCCTCGCCATCCACCGCCTCCATCTGCATTGGACCCTCGCCAAGGTGGTTTGGACCGTGGTGATGACCGTCTCGGCATCGGTCATCTTCGGGTCGGTCTGGGTTCTCGGCGCGGCCAGCACCTTCTGGACGATCGACACGATGGAGGTGACGAACTCGTTCACCTACGGCGGGAATGTGCTCACGTCCTATCCGATGACGATCTACGGCCCGTGGCTGCGACGGTTGGTGGGCTTCGGCCTGGGTCTCGCCTTCGTCACCTACTTTCCGTCGTTGTTCATATTGGGGAAAAAAGATCAGCTCGGGCTTCCGTCGGTACTCCGCTTCTGCTGTCCTTTCGTGGCCGTCATCGGATGCGCCGTAGCCGGAACCGTGTGGAGCTTCGCGGTGCGTCACTATCGAAGCACCGGAAGCTGATGTGACTGCGCTCATCGAACTCGACGGAGTGAAGAAGACCTTTGTCGTCGCCCGCCGGGCCGGGCGCCTGCGGCGAAGGAAGGAACGGATACCCGCCGTGGCCGGGGTGTCCTTCTCGATCGAAGCCGGTGACATGGTCGGCTACATCGGACCCAACGGCGCGGGCAAGTCAACCACCGTCAAGATGCTCACCGGCATCCTCGTTCCCACCGACGGTCGTATCAACGTGGCTGGGCTTGTGCCCTATCGCCAGCGGTCCGAGCTGGCCCGCCATATCGGGGTGGTGTTCGGCCAGCGCACCCAGCTGTGGTGGGACCTCCCGCTGCTCGACAGCTTCGAGCTGCTTCGCCACATCTATCGCGTCCCCCAGGCCCGGTGGCGCGACAACCTCAAGACGTGCAGCGACCTGCTCCAGCTCGAGGCGTTCCTGGCCACTCCGGTGCGGCAGCTTTCCCTCGGCCAACGGATGCGGGGCGAGCTCACCGCCGCCCTCCTGCATGATCCCGACATCCTGTATCTCGACGAGCCGACCATCGGCCTGGATATCGTCAGCAAGGCGGCAGTGCGCGAGTTCCTGGCGTCGATGAATCGAGAACGGGGCGTCACTGTGCTGCTCACCACTCACGACCTGGCCGACATCGAGCGGCTCTGTCCCCGTCTTCTCGTCATCGACCATGGCCGGATCATCTACGACGGTGCGGTCGCGGCCCTGAAAGAGCGCTACGGCGCCGAACGCACCGTAGTCGTCGACCTAGAGGTTCCGGCGCCTCCGCTGTCCATCCCGGGCGTGGTCGTGTCGCGCGTCGAGGGTCCGCGACAGTGGCTGCGGTTCCGCCGGGACTCCGTGACCGCCGCCGCGGTAGTGGCCGCGGTGATGGCCAAGGCCCATGTAGTGGACCTCGCCGTGGAAGAGCCGGACATCGAAGACATCGTCCGTCGCATCTACACCGAGGGCGCAAGCATGCAAGAGTGATCTCATGCGGGATTTCTCGGGCAAGGTGGCGGTCGTTACCGGTGCGGCCAGCGGTATTGGCCTTGGATTATCCAGACGGTTCGTCGCCGAGGGCATGAGGGTCGTCATGGCCGACATCGAAGACGGAGCCCTCAAAGAAGCTGAGGACGGTCTCGCTGCCTCCGGCGTCGAGACGCTTAGCGTCCCGACCGACGTGAGTTCGGCCGACTCGGTAGAGGAGCTGGCGGGGAGGACGCTCGAGCGGTTCGGCGCCGTTCACGTCGTGTGCAACAACGCCGGTGTCGGCGGTGGCGGCCAGATGGCCTCGCTCACCCATGCCCAGTGGGAGTGGGTGCTCGGCGTCAACCTTTGGGGCGTCATCCACGGTATCTCCGCCTTCCTTCCCCGCTTGCTGGCGCAAGGCGAGGGCCACATCGTGAACACCGGTTCGGTCGCCGGCCTGTTGTCGGCGCCGGGGATGGGGCCGTACTGCGCGTCGAAGTTTGCCGTCGTTGCCATCTCCGAGTCCCTCCACATGGAGCTCAGCATGCTGCCCTCACCGGTCAAGGTGTCGGTGCTGTGTCCCGGCTGGGTGAGGACGAATATCGCCGAGGCCGACCGGAACTGGCCGTCGCGACTGGGGCCGCCCCCCGAGCGCGGCGTTGACCCGGCCGGGGAGATGGCGCGGGAGTTCGTGCGCCAGTCCCTGGCCACCGGGATGCCGCCGGACGATGTGGCTGGACTGGTCCTCGACGCGATCCGCGAGGAACGGTTCTGGGTGCTCACGGAGCACGCCATGGCCGGCCGGGTGATCGATCGCGCGCAAGGGATCGTCGACGGTGGCAACCCGGGCGCGTTCGGGCCGCTGTGATCGAACTCCGGTTCCGCACGGTCGACGTGTTCTCGGCCCGACCGCTGGCCGGGAACCCACTCGGTGTGGTCCTGGACGCATGCCCCGAGCCGGTGATGCAGGCCATCGCGCGCGAGTTCAACCTGCCCGAGACCACCTTCCCGGTGGTGACCGGCAAGGACACCTACGACGTGCGCATCTTCACCCCGATCGCCGAGCTTCCCTTCGCTGGTCACCCGAGCCTCGGCACGGCATGGGCGCTTGGCCCCGGCTGCTGGCAGCAGCACAGTGCTGGGGCGACCGTGACCGTCGAGGCCACCGTAGATGGCGCGGTGATGTCCCAGCCCGATCCCACCGTGGAGGACATCGACGCGGCAACTCTTGTTAACGCCCTGGGTCTGGGCGGTGCGGATGGAGCGTGGCGGGTGAAGGTCGGGGGAATGGCCCATCTGGTGGTGGCGACGACCGATTCGCTCGAGCAACTGGTTCCCGATCAAACCGCGCTGCTAGCCGCCGCCCGGCGGCAGGGTGGACCGGGCGCGGCGGTCATGCGCCGGCTCGACGATGCATCCCTCCACGTCCGGGTCTTTCTTCCGGGAATCGGCATCGCCGAGGATCCCGGAACCGGGTCGGCGGCTGGACCGATTGGGCTCCTGGCGCGGGAGCACCTGGGCACCGGGTCAGACGTAACCATCCGCCAGGGCGATGAGATGGGACGACCCTGCCGTATCGAGGTGCACGCTGAGGCCGGGAACATCCGGGTCGGCGGGCGGGTGGCGGCCTGCACCGCGGGCCGCCTCACGTTGTCGGCCTAGTCGGCGGTCCGGGCCTAGAATGCGTCGTCGCGGGGGTCGGGTTCCGGCCCCCCTATTCGCGACCGCGAGGATGAGACACGTTCACCGCTGACACCATCGCCAAGCTTTCCGGCCCGGAGTGGCTGAAGGAGCGCCGCGCCGCCGCTCTCGACCGCTTCCTGGCCGCACCGCTGCCGACCGCCGAGGAAGAAGTGTGGCGTTACAGCCGCGTCGATCAACTCGAGTTCGACGCCTACGCGGCAATCCCGGACCTCGCGTCGGACGAGGCCCTGCCAACAGCCGTCACCGACCTGGTGCATGCCGCCGGTCCCCTGGCCGCGCTGGCGGTGCTCCGCAACGGCCGCCTTTCCTCCCTTGAGGTAGATGGAGCCAGCCGGGTCGATGTGGTGGACCTGGCGGCCGGTGATGTGGCCGACGGGTCAGATGCCCTGGCGTCGGTCGCCTCCGAGGTGGACGTCTTCGGCGCGCTGAACGTGGCGCTGGCGACGTCGCCCTTGTTGATTCGAGTGGGTGCCGGCATCGCGGTGCAACGCCCGGTCGTCATCGTGCATTGGATCACGGCCGACTCGGCGACGGTCGCGACCCGCACCATCTTGCAGGTGGCCGCCCAAGCCGAGCTCACCGTGGTCGAGATCCTGGCGTCGGCGGACGGCGCCGCGCTGGTCGTTCCGGTCGCCGCGATGGACCTCGGCGATGCCGCCCACCTGCACTACGCCAGCCTGCAGCTGCTCGGCCCCCGCTGCTGGCAGATCGGTTACCAAGCCAGCCAGGTCGGCCGCGATGCGACGTTCCGGTCGTCATCGGTTGCTCTCGGCGGCGACTACGCGCGCGTCAGGACCGACTCCCGTATCGTCGGTCAGGGCGGCACCTCTCAGCTTTCCGCTGTCTACTTCGGGGCCGGCGAGCAGATGCACGACTTCCGTACCCTTCAAGATCACGCCGCTCCGAAGAGCACCAGCGAGCTCTTGTTCAAGGGTGCGGTCGCCGATCGGTCCCATTCGGTGTACAGCGGGCTCATCCGCGTGCGAAAGGGCGCGGCCGGCACGAACGCGATGCAAACGAACCGGAACCTGGTGCTCGGTGCCGGCGCCCACGCCGATTCAGTCCCGAACCTCGAGATCGAAGAGAACGAGGTGCGCTGCAACCACGCGTCGGCGGTGGGCCCCATCGACGAGGACCAACGCTTCTACGTCGAAAGCCGCGGCGTGCCGCCCGAGGTGGCCGAGCGGCTGATCGTGCTCGGGTTCCTTGACGAGGTGCTGGAGCGAGTTCCGGTAGCCGGTGTCCACATTGCTCTGCGCCGCCAATTGGCCGACAAGCTCGATGCCATCGAGGTGGGGTGATGTCGCCGCGCCATCCGGTACGACTCTGCTCGGTAGGTGACCTCGAGCCGGGCTGCGCCCGTCGCTTTGACATCGGGTCGCTGAGAGTGGCGCTGGTGCGCTGTGGCGACGACTTCTACGCCATCGGCGACGAGTGCAGTCATGCCAATTTTTCGTTGTCCGACGGTGAGGTTCTATGCGAGGAGCGGGAGATCGAGTGCTGGAAGCACGGCAGCACGTTCTCGCTTGTCGACGGCAAGCCGCAAAGTCTGCCCGCCACCAAGGCGGTCCCCGTGTTCGAGGTCCGGGTGGAAGGCGATGACGTCATGGTCATAGTGAAGTGATGTCGTTATTGCGCATCGAGGGGCTTCGGGCCGGGATTCCCGGGCGGGAGATCCTGCGCGGCGTGGACCTCGAGGTGCGATCGGGCGAGGTGCATGCCGTGATGGGTCCCAACGGGTCCGGCAAGAGCACCCTTTCCCATGTCCTCATGGGCAAGCCCGGCTATGAGGTGCTGGCCGGCAGCGTGACCCTCGACGGCCTCGAGTTGCTGGGGCTGCCGACGTGGGAACGAGCCCGGGCCGGGCTGTTCCTGGCGTTGCAGTACCCGATCGAGGTTCCGGGTGTCAGCCTGGAGGAGGCACTGGGAGAGGCGTTCGCGGCGTCGGGACGAGACCGGTCCGAGGTCCGCGCCTTGGTGGCGTCCGAAGCGGTGAGGGTCGGCTTCGACGAGCGGTTCCTTTCCCGGCCCCTCAACGTCGACCTGTCAGGTGGCGAGAAGAAGCGCAACGAAACCGTGCAACTCGGTGTCCTGCGTCCCCGCATCGCGGTGCTCGACGAGATCGATTCCGGGCTGGACGTCGATGCCCTGCGAGCGGTCGCCCGGCGCATCGAAGCGGAGACGGCGGAGACCGGCCTCGGCGTCCTGGCCATCACCCACTACAACCGGCTGCTGGCCGAATTACGGGCCGACCGTATCCACGTCCTTTCCGACGGTCGCATCGTCGCTTCTGGCGGCCCGGAACTGGCCGAGGAACTGGAACGCACGGGCTACGTCGCGTATGGCCCCGACGCCGAGGAGCAACCGCCCGCGCCGACGCGTGCGCCGGACGATCCTTTCGCCGACCCACTCGCCTGACTGGCCTGACCCTGCTTATGCCCCGGCCTCCTCGCCAAAGGGGGCCCCTACCCCGCTGGCGCGGTCAGCCGCCGGGGCGGGTGGTTGATGTGGGCGGCGTGGTCGTGGTGGTGGGCGCCACGGTTGTCGGCGGCAGCGTGCTGGTCGTCGTCGTCGGCGCAGGCGCTGTCGTGGTCGGCGCGGTGGTGGTCGGTACCGGTACCGGGGCGCTCGCCGGCGCTTGGCCGTTGGGCGCCGGAGTGTTGAACGGCACCGGCGCCTTGGCCCCGCCCACCACATAGACGGGTTCACCTACCGGCAGCCGGCTGAAGAACCACATCGACTCGGACATGGGTATGCGGACACATCCATGCGACGCCGGAGAGGTGGGCACGGCCGGCTCACCGTGGATGGCGATCCCGCCGTTGAAGTACATCGGGTTGTACAACTCGCCCAGCTTGTTCGTTTGCTTCCCGAGGAACTTATAGAAGATGCGGTAGGAGCCACCCGGGGTGATGGCCACCGCGCACTGATCGGGACCCGGAGGGTTTGGGACGCAGTAGCGGTAACCGCCTCCGGTGGAGATCATCACGGTGCGGACCAACTGGTCGCCCTCATAGAGCATCAGGACTTGTCGAGGCAGGTCGATCTCGACCCGGCTGGCGCCACCGGCGGCCACCAGCGGGCCAGGCGGGGTAGCAGTGGCCAGGGCAGTCGTCACGTCCGAGGTAGCTCGGCCCGTGCGAGCCAGTCCGCTCACCTTCTGGAAGGCAATGATGGCCTGCCAGGTCTCGGTGCCGTAATGGCCGTCGATGGTGCCGGGGTCGTATTTCAGATCGGTCAGGCGCTGCTGCAGGGCTTGCACGGCAGGGCCGGCGTCACCCATACCGAGCCCGGGTTGAAGTGCGACGGTCGTCGACGTCGACGTCGTCGTCGTTGGCCGCGGCCGGACGGTTGTGGTCGAGGCCGGGGCGGTCGTGCCTGTGGCTGACGCCGGTAGTGGTGCGCGCCCATGGGCGGGGCCGGATGGACCCCTCACCGCGACGACAATGCCTACCAAAAGGACGGAGGCCACGGCGCTGCCGGCGGCTAGGAGCCGCGGGAGCGAGAAGCGAGGGGGCTGTGGCAGCGGGTCGGCCATTGCCCCACCAGTATGGGGCGCGATGGCGGGAACCTGCGAACCGGTCCGTGGCACGCCCTGAGTACACTCACGCCAGTCGCCAACGACTTCGAGGGATCCGAATGCGCTTCTTCTCGTTCCACCTCATGCCGTATCCGGCGCTCCCGGCCGATTATGACGGGCCGGCGTGGATCACCTGCCCCAACACGCTGTTCGACCCGGCCGTCGGGACCCAGATTTACAACCGTTACCTGGACGAGCTCATCTACGCCGAGGAACTGGGGTTCGACGGCGTCTGCGTGAACGAGCACCATCAGAACGCCTACGGGATCATGCCGTCGCCGAATCTGATCGCGTCGGTTCTGGCGCGGCAGACCAAGAGGGTCAAGATCGCCGTGGTCGGCAACGCGCTTCCGCTTTACGATCCCCCGACCCGAGTGGCCGAGGAATTCGCCATGATCGACTGCATCTCGGGCGGCCGGTTGATCGCCGGCTTCGTCGTAGGCGGCGGTCCGGAGTACTACTCGTTCTCGATGAACCCGGCGCACGCCCGGGAGCGGTTCTACGAAGCTCACGACCTCATCTTGCAGGCGTGGACACAGCCCGGTCCCCAGGAGTTCATCGGCAAGCACTATCAGATCCGCTACGTCAACACGTGGCCTCGGCCGGTGCAGAAGCCCCACCCGGAGATCTGGATACCCGGGGTCGGCTCTTTGGAGACGATGGAGTTCGTGGCCCGCCGGCGCTACGCGTACATGGGCATCCCGTACTTCCACATCTCGGTCTTCGAGCGCACGTTCAACCTGTTCCGCCAGGCGTGCGAGAACGAGGGCTACACGGCTGATCCGAAGCAACTCGGCTGGCTGGAGCCCATCTATGTGGCCGAGACGGACGAGCAGGCGCGCGGCGAGTACGAAGACCACTTTTTCTACTTCGTGAAGCGGCTGTTGCCTGGCATCAACGCGTCACCGCCCGGTTACACCACGCTGCGCTCGATGGAATCCATGGTGAAGGGACTCAACACGTTCGCCATCAACCTGGAGACCTGGGACCAAGTGGTCGAAGGTCAGTACGCGATTGTCGGATCCCCGGACACCGTGTACGAGAAGTTGGTGGAGAGCCTCCATCGGTTGGGCGCCGGGAACCTCCTCGGTCTGTTCCAACTGGGCACCCTCCCAGCCGACAAGACCCGGCGCAACCTCGAGCTGTTCGCAACCGAGGTCATGCCCCGGCTGCGCAAGGAATTCCCCGATGCGCCCGCGCAGGTGGCGACCGCTACCGCCTCGGCGGCCGGGTAGCGGTGGGCGCGCTCAACGGGGAGAAGATCTCCACCCAGTTGGGCAAGACGCAGGTGTTTCGCGGCGGCAGCCCCGGCGCGCCGACGCTTGTGTATCTCCACTCGGCGACGGGAGAGGGTCCCGGAGTCGAGGTGCTGGATGACCTGGCCGACAGCTTCGACGTAGTGGTGCCCATGTTCCCCGGGTTCGGTGAGTCCGAGGGCATCGATCAAATCGACGACATCGAAGACGCCGTGTTCCATCTGCTCGACGTCATGGACACCCTCGGCGTCGCTCGCCCCGCTTTCATGGGGATGTCGCTGGGGGGATGGCTGGCCGCCGAGGTCGCCACCCGTTACCCCGAGCGGGTGAGTTCGCTCATCCTGGTCAACCCGGCCGGCCTGTACCTGAAAGGCCACGAGATCGGCGAGATCTTCAACCGGTCGCCGGGGGAGCTGGCCGCGGTCCTGTTCGCCGACCAGAGCCACCCGATGGCCCAGGCCCTCCACATGGCGCAGGCGATCCTCGACTCGCACCAGGAGATCCCGTTCGAGTTGATCAAGCCCCAGCTGCAGTCGATGGCGGCCACCGCCAAGATCGCCTGGCGGCCGTATCTGCACAACCCCAAGCTCCAGCGGAGGCTCTACCGCGTCACGGCACCCACCCTCATCGTGCACGGAGTTGACGACGGTCTGATCCCACGGGCCCACGCCGAGGCGTACGCGGCCGGTATCGTCGGGGCGCGGTTGGTGGATGTCGATGGGGCCGCCCACCTGCTCGCCCTCGAGAAGCCGGCGGAATTGGCTGCCCTGGTGCGCCAGCACCTCGGAGCATAAGAAGATCGTCGAATCTGCCGATCGGTTAGCGATGACGGCATTCCCGCGGTTGCGATTGGCTCTGGCCGCCACCGCGACGGCCGCGGTCGTGGCTGCGGCGGCCGCGACGGCCGCGACGACCGGCCCGGCGTCATCGGCGATGCGGGGGAGAAACATCTCGGCCACGACTGGACCGGCGCCGAAGGTCTATCCCTCGAGCAGCCCCGCCTTCGGTATGGACGCGCCCGATCCCGACGTCATACGGGTGGGATCGACCTACTACGCGTATACGACCGGGACAACCTGGGGCAACCATATCGGCGTCCTGACGTCCACCAGCCCGTCGGGTGGCTTCCATACCATCACCGGCCATCCGTACGGCTCGACCGCGCTCGGGCCGCTCCCAGCGTGGGAAAAGTCCGACACGCAGACCTCGCCCGGAGTGTTCTTCTGGGGCGGCCGCTACATGATGTACTACGACGCCCTCGATATGACGACCGGCCTCACCTGCATCACGGTCGCCACGTCGACCAACCCGGCGGGGCCATTCCGCGACACGTCCAGTGCACCGTTCCTCTGCCAGCGCACCTACGCCGGATCCGTCGATCCCAGCCCGTTCATCGACGCCAATGGGCAACCCTGGCTGTACTGGAAGTCCAACGACGGGTCGTCGGCGTTGCCGGCCTACCTCTGGGGGGCGCCGCTCAGCTCCGACGGGATGAACCTCACGACCGCACCCTCGGTGATGCTCAACCAGGACACGTCGGCGCATCCGTGGGAGACCACCATCGAGAACCCGGCCATGATCCTGGTCAACGGTGTCTACGAGCTGTTCTTCTCCGGTGGTGTGTGGAACAGCACCGGCTACGCCGAGGGCTATGCCGTGTGCGACGGACCTTCCGGTCCCTGCTCGCAGCCGCAGGTCGGATCGATCTTGAACTCGTACGGCACGGTGGCGGGGCCAGGCGGAGCCACCCTCTTCGCCGACGAGAGCGGCGGTTGGTGGATCGCCTACCACGGGTGGACGTCGGGCTGTACGTCGTATTCGTGCGGTGGTGCCCGCGAGTTGTACACGGCCCCGGTCGTGTTCGGGTCATCGCCCAATGTGCCCTGCGCCGCCCCGGCGGTGCCGAAGGGCTATCGCCTCTTCGCTGCCGACGGCGGCGCCTTCGACTACGGCAACCTGCCGTTCTGCGGGTCGACGGGTGCGTTGGTGCTCAACCAGCTCATCATCAGCGGATCTCCGACCGGCCACGGTGGCGGTTACTGGCTCGTGGCTTCGGATGGCGGGGTGTTCGCCTTCGGTGACGCCGTGTTCTACGGCTCGACGGGGGCGGTGCATCTCAACCGTCCGATGGTCGGGATGGCCGCCCATTCCTCGGGGCCTTCCGTCCCGGCCGGCTACTGGCTCGTGGCGTCCGACGGTGGGGTATTCGCGTTCGGTGACGCCGGGTTCTACGGCTCGACGGGAGCGGTGCATCTCAACCGCCCGACCGTGGGGATGGCGGCCACGCCTTCGGGGCGCGGCTATTGGTTGGTCGCTTCGGATGGCGGCGTGTTCGCGTTCGGTGACGCCGGGTTCTTCGGTTCCACGGGAGCGTTACGTCTCAACCGCCCGATCGTGGCGATGGCGGCCACGCCCTCGGGGCGCGGCTACTGGTTGGTGGCGTCCGATGGCGGCGTGTTCGCATTTGGCGACGCCGGGTTCTTCGGTTCGACGGGCGCCATCGCCCTCAACCGGCCGATCGTGGGGATGACGGCCACGCCTACAGGGAAGGGCTATTGGCTGGTGGCG
>JRHI01000101.1_pt1 | contig 87878 bp, 79 predicted proteins | sample 215371 | NCBI WGS metagenome assembly JRHI01 (sample SAMN02929681, study PRJNA255918) | sediment metagenome | biome: cave system; feature: Ice Cave; material: Sediment; isolation source: sediment from deep within a dark volcanic ice cave with no known source of... ... | reverse complement strand
CGCCGCGCACTCGAGGAGCCGCTGCGCCAGATCGCCGACAACGCCGGCGAGGAGGGTTCAGTGGTCGTCGAGAAGGTGAAGAACCTGCCCAGGGGTCAGGGCTTCAACGCCGCCACCGGTGAGTACGTCGACATGGTCGCAGCGGGGATCATCGATCCCACCAAGGTGACCCGCTCGGCCCTGCAGAACGCGGCTTCGATCGCGGCCCTGCTGCTAACGACCGAGGCGCTGATCACTGACATCCCCGAGCACAAGGGTGCTACAGCCCTTGGCCCGTTGGAAGGTCCCGGCACGGTGCCCCCGCGCTGACGTGCTGGACATTCTGAAGGGGCTGGTAAATGGAAACTGGTCCTTCCTATTCACCTGGGTGTTTCCGAGTGCGTTATCGATCGGAGGAATCGTGCTGATCGCGTACCCGGCTGTGTCCGACTTGCCGTTTACCCATTCGGTCCCCGCCGTCGATTTAACGGGTGCTGCTCTAATCATCGGTCTCGCAGCAGTCGCACTTGGGATATTGATGAGCTCGACTTCAACTTTCCTGTACCGCTTATTGGAGGGTTACAACTGGCCCATCGGCGCGCTGCGGCGAATGAGAGAACGGAGGCATGTCACGCTGCGGGCAAATCTGAAAAGGAGAGCGTATGCCTGTTCTCCTGGAAGCATCGACGAGGCACTCCTATTTGAGCAGTACCACCGTTATCCGCCAGACGGACCAACAGCCGCGACTAGGTTTGGGAACGCCATGCGGTCAGCTGAGACATACGGCTGGGACCGCTGGCGCCTCGAGTCTCAAACGCTGTGGACGCATCTATTGGCGGTAGTCCCTGAGACTGTCCGCACCGAAATGGAAACGGCGCGAGGCGGCGTCAGCCTTTGGGTAAGTGTATTCTTCAACCTTCTGCTATTTTCGGCGGCGTGCATTGCATCGGCGCTCACCGCGGGTCGCCTTGGTCACCCGGACAACGAAGTTCTAATTGTCGGCGTAGCCACGCTGGTGCTGCTCGTCCCCGTTTACCGTGGTGCGGTTACGGCGACCACAAACGTACGAAGTGCGGTGCAAGCTCTCGTCGACGAGGGTCGGGCACCACTAGCGCAATCGTTCGGGCTTTCAATCCCTAGCACAGTCGCGGACGAGCGCCACATGTGGGAGGTCGTGTCCAGCTTCACCTTCCATGAGTATTCGCAGGTGCGAGCAGATCGGCTCACCCAGGTGCGAAGCCCGTCCCCACCCAACCGGGCGCCGACCCTCCCCCTTTGGAGGTTGACCCTTCTCCTCATCCTCGTCCGCATCCGCCGACGCCGACCGCCGCCGAATGTATAGCCGGGCTTTCGCCGCATTTTGGCCCACTCAACTTGGCTGTTCTTCGCGCACAGGCAGACCAGGTTCGGGCGGAAGCCGCCGGGCCTTTGGACGCGGCCCGGCGTGCGGAGGGGTCACCAGCGTGGGCTACGCTGGCTGACCGCGCGATGAGTGCGCGGGGTTCGAATGCCCTGGTGTTCTTCGCTCCAGACGCGGGCGGTCACGAGCAGACGTCGACGAACACTCACGCGTTGCTACATAGATTGCTACACAGTCCCATGGAGGCCGGCCGAAACGGCGGCAATCCGGCCTCAGTCCCGTTCGAAATGCACCCCTGCCCCCTGGAGGAATCGAACCTCCATCAACCGGTTAAAAGCCGGCTGCTCTGCCGTTGAGCTAAAGGGGCCCGGCGCGATTGTAGGTGGCGAGCCGCCGGCCATCTGCGCCACCATCGTGCAATGACCAGCGCAGTGAAGGGGTTTCCCGACAAGTTCCCGGTGCGCGACGATGACCGTCGCTCGCTGCGATATCGCCTCGCCTCGTGGCTCGGACGTCAGTACCTGCGCCTGCTCTCATGGACACGGTTGCGCATCGAGGGTGCGGGCAACGTTCCTGCCGACGGTCCGCTGCTGATCGCCTGCAACCACACCAGCAACCTCGACCCGGTGTTGCTGGGTGCGTACTTCCCACGCACCCTGTTCGTCATGGGCAAGCGCGAGATGTACATCAACGGTCCGATCGCGTGGTTTCTCGCCGGGTGCAACAGCATCCCGGTCGACCGCGGTGTCGCGGATCGCCGGGCGGTCAGCCTCGCTCTCGCTGTGTTGCGTCGAGGCGGCCGCTTGCTCATGTTCGTCGAGGGGACGCGGTCTGGCGACGGCACCATGCATCGCGCCGAGGCCGGGATCGGGTTCCTCGCTCGCAAGAGTGGCGCGCCAATCCTGCCGATCTCCATATCGGGCACCGACAGGCGCGGACGCAGGAGCGGCATCCTGCGCCGCCGCGAAATCGTGGTCAGGTACGGCGAGCCGTTCACCGTCGACCCCACCGCGCCCCGCGACGACGCCGCACTCGCGGACCGGGTCGCCGAGCGCGTGGCTGCGCTGCTGCCGTCATGGCGACGCGGTGTGTACGGCCGCGGTACCGAAGGCGGCCCCCAAGGGCGCTGAGTTCAACGGCGGCGTGAGCGACCCTGCGGCTTGCGGGCGGGCTTCGCGGACTTGGCCGCTGGCTTGGCCCGAGTAGGCGCCGGCTTCTTGGCGACCACCTTGGTGGCCTTGGCCGGCGGTCGCGAGCTTCGAGGCGCGGGGGTCTTGGCCCGGGCGGCCGGCTTGGCGGTCTTTGCCGGCGCGGTGGTGCGTCGGGCCGGCCCCTTGGCGGCCGCTTTCGCCACTGATTTACCGGTGGTGGGGCGGCGCGCGCCGGCCTTCGCTGACTTGGCGGCTGGGCGTGCGGGGGCTCGGGACGGCTTGGATGCCTTGGCAACGGAGCGGGCGCCGCGGGCCGCCGGCTTGGCGGCGCTCTTGCGGGCGGCCTTGGCGCCTGCCTTCGCCGTGACCTTGTGCGGTCGCACCGCCGTCTTCCCGGCCGGGCGCGTGGCCTTTGGCACCCTGGCGGCGGCTTCCGCGGCGATCTTCGCGGGCGCCGTCGCGCGCTTGGAGACCGGCTTGGCAGCGGGCTTGGCCGCTGCCTTGGCGGCCGGCCGGCTCGGCCCCTTCGCTTGCGCCTTCGCCTTCGGCTTGGCCTTGGCAGGCGCCTTGGTGACCGGTTTGCCCGCTGCCTTCGCCTGCGGTTTTGCCGGCGCCGCGGTGACCGGTTTGCCGGCAGCCTTCACAGCCGGCGCAGCCACGGCCCTGGGCGCGCTCGCCGGTTTGACCGCGGCCGCGGTCCGCGGAGCGCTGGCCGCTGGGGGCGGCTTCTCGCCGGCGGTGGGGGCTGCCGGAGCTGGACGCGGGGTGGGCGCAAGACGGGCTGGCGCCGGTGGCGGCAACTCGCGCGGCGCCGGTGGGCGCGGGACACCGCGGAGCACGGCCACGGGGTGCGATGCGATCGCTGCGGTGACGCGCCGAGCCGGCGTCGGAGCGGGGGGCACCGGAGGTCCGTCGCCGCGGCCGACGACCCCCTCGGCGGTCTCGAGGCAGGTCCAGGCGACCACCTCCTTGGTGTCCGCTGCGCGGTCGAACCGAACGATGGCGGTCTGGCTGAGGACCGTCTCCACAGTCGCGATCGAGCCGACCGGGTAGTCGCCGATCGGGGTGCCGGTGCGTGGCCGGATGTTCGAGGTCAGGCGCACCCGCTCCCCGATGGCGAATGGCGGCGGCTCCTCCTCCTTGGCGCTCGGCGGCCGCCCAGGCTGGGGCCGAGGCGTCGGCCTGACCGGGGCGACGACGACCGCCTCGACCGCCTGGTCGTCATCGTCGTCGTCGTCATCGTCATCGTCCGTGTCGACGACGACCACCTCGACCTCGTCGACGATGACCTCGGGTTCGGCAACATCGTCGAGGGTGGCCCCATCTTCGGGCCCCTCATCGGGACTGGTGGCGCCGTCGTTGGAATCCGGAGTGCGAACGGGCATATGCGAAGACCGATCCTGGAATGTGCGCGCGGCCGGCGCGCGGCCTTCGAGGATAGCCGTTCTGCCACGTCGCCCGGTGGCGCCGGGGAGGCGCCCCGTCCCGATCTCGGGCCCCCAGCCAACGCGGCACCTAGACTGGGCCTGGTGATCGCTCGTGCCCGAACGCGCCGTCTGTCGCCGCACGCCCAGCAGCGGATGCTCGAGATCATCCCGGGAGCGCTGACCTGGACGGTGCTGCTCGCACCGCTGGTGGTGGCGTTCGCGATCAGGCTGAACGATCCCACCAAGCTGTGGATCCTCGGGCTGGGCGCCATTGCCCTCGATGTCTACTGGCTCGGGCGGACTGCGTACACAGTTCGCGCGGTGAGGCGCTCGCTGGCGATCCTCAGGCAGACGCAGGCGATCGACTGGTGGGAGCGCTGCCGCGCCGTCGTGGTCGCGCCGGGCGGACCGCGTCCTGAGGAGATCGTCCAGTGCACACTGATCCCCACCTACACCGAGAGATACGAGGTTCTTCGCGCCACGGTTGCTGCCATTGCCGGCCAGAACTACCCGAGCAAACAGATCGTCTGCGCCATCATCACCCGCGTCACTGACACAGTCGGCTGGGAGAATGTGGACCGGCTCCGTGAGGAGTTCGGTGGGTCTTTCCGGGGGTTCATCCACATCAAGGACCCGCTGCTACCCGGCATCGTCGTGGGGAAATCCGCGGCGATGGCCTACGGCGGCCCGGTGCTCAAGAAGGCGTGCGACGAGATGGGGCTCGACCCTGCGCGCACGCTGGTCACCGACCTGGATTCCGACTTCCGTCTCCACCCCCAGTACTTCGCGTACATCGCCCACGAATTCTGCACCGCCGGCGATGGCCTGACCTCGATCTGGCAGCCCGTGCCGGTGTTTCTCAACAATCTCTGGCGCGTCCCCGCAGCGGTGCGAGTGATGGCCACGGCGGCAACGCAGTGGCAGATGTTCCTCCACCAGAACCCGCATCGACTGGTGATGTTCTCCTCCTACACGATGCCGCTGAAATTGCTCCACGAGGCGGGGTACTGGGACTCCGACGTCATCCCAGAGGATTCGCGCTTCTTCTGGAAGAGCTTCTTCAGGTACGGCGCGCAACTGCACGTTCGTCCCGCCTTTCTGCCGGTCTTCGGGGACGCCCCCCGGGCGCGCGATTACGCGTCGACACATGTGTCGCAGTACAACCAGATCAAGCGCTGGGCCTGGGGTGCGACGGATGTGCCCTACGTCACCGTGCGGATGCTCGAGCATCACGAGATCCCGTTGCGGCTGCGCGCCCGCCGTTACATGAACCTGGTGTTCAACCACCTGACCTGGACGACACTGCCGATGCTGCTCTTCTTCGGGGGCGCTCTCCCGGCGCTGATCGACCTCGACTACAGCCTCTCAACAGAGGCGTTCGTGATCGGCTGGGCGACCGCGGGGATCCTCACCCTGACCCTGTTCAACACGTTCGTGCTCATCAAGGTGGATGCGGCGATGTGCCCCAAGCCGGCGCACTGGCCCTGGTGGCGGCGACGCTACGCCGACCTGCAGCTCTTCCTCTACCCGGTGGTCGGGCTGGCGCTCAGCGTCATCCCAGCCCTCGAAGCGCAGACGCGTCTGATGTTTGGTGCCTACCTGGAGTACACGGTCACCGAGAAGGAGTGAGCCGAGCCTAGGCGGCGCGGCGACGATCCCGGCGGTCGGAGCCGGACGCGTTGCCCCAGGTGACGCTCCCGTTCGGCCACACCATCGCCGTCGTCTTCGCCGGGCGCTCGAACACCACCTCGCCGCCGCTCACGTAGACAGGGGTACCACGCTCGCGGGACAGCCGGCGGGCCCGGTCGAAGACATCTGGGGTGCTGGCAAGCTGGGGTCGCATGGTGGTCCCTCGGACGGGCGGAATGGTTGACCAGTCATCCATCAGCCTACCGCGTCAAGGGCAGGAGCAAACGCCCAAAGCGGCGTGTCGGCTCACCGGACGGCCTTCCTCACCGTCCTGATGCAGACGTCGTTGGGCGGCGAGATCCCCAGGACGGCGAAGGGGACGGTCGCCGACCGGTGCTCGACAACCCAGGCCGCGGCCGCGTCGGAGTAGAAGTCGCGGCAGATGCGCTCGGCCGTGGCCGGGTGGGCGAAGGAGAGGCTGTCGTTGCCGGCGGCGCTGAGGTGGACGAACCCTCGCTTGCGGAACCACTCCGGCCGATCCGGCCAGATGACCGCGACCTCGCCGCCGTCGCGGACGATCCGATTCATCTCGGCGAGGGCCGGCTCGCCTCCGAACGGCGCCCGGCTGGTCAGCGAAGAGCATGCGACCGCCAGGTCGACGGAACCGTCATCAAGCGGTAGGGCGTCGAAGCTGCCCCGGCGCACCTCGACGTTGGCGATCCCCTCCTCGCGGAGATGGAGCTCGAGCCTGTGCAGCAGCGCAGGCACTTCATCGACCGCGATCACCCGGGCGGCGCTGCGAGCAGCGAAGAGGGTGAATCTACCGGCGCCAGCACCGACGTCGCAGACGTCGCGGCCGTCGAGGTCCAGCGCATCGAGGATTCGGGGGTGGATCCTTTCGCCGGCGACGAGCTCCTCGTAGGCGCAGGGGTCGTGCCAGTAGAGCAGCGGCCAGAAGAGCAGGTTCACCACGGTCCGCCCGGCGCGCTCCACCTCGGCGGAGGCGGCCGCCCTCTGCCGGGCTGCGGTGTACTCGCCGCGCGCCTGCTCTGCGAGGGCTGCGAGGACCCGCTCGGCGAGTGCCGACTCCTCGCCCTGCATCGCGGTGCCGAGCAGGCTCGCGCTCACCCCGGCCTCGCCAGGTTGGAGGAACACCCGAAGCGCCTCGTCGTCGAAGCCGCCGAGCTGGCGCAGGACGAATTGGCGCGCTCGCGGAGGGACGGCGTCCGTCAGGCGGTCACCCCGCAGCTTCGTTGCGCATGAGCTTCTCCTGGGCGGCCATGTCTGAGTCCACCATCATTGTCACCAGTTCGCCAAAGGCCACCTTTGGTGTCCAGCCCAGCACCTCTCTCGCCTTGGATGCGTCGCCGATCAGCCGATCGACCTCGGCCGGACGGAGGAAGCGGGCGTCGTCACTGACCACGTGGTCTTTGTAGTCGAGCCCCAGGTGCGAGAAGGCAATCTCGCAGAACTCCCGCACACTGTGGGTCTCGCCCGTTGCGACCACGAAATCGTCCGCGACGTCCTGCTGCATCATCAGGTGCATCGCGTCGACGTAATCGCCTGCAAAGCCCCAGTCCCGTTGCGCATCGAGGTTGCCGAGATACAGCTCCTTCTGCAGTCCGAGCTTGATCTTGGCACCGGCATTGGTGATCTTGCGAGTGACGAACTCCAGACCACGGCGCGGGGACTCGTGGTTGAAGAGGATGCCGCTGCACGCGAACATCCCATAGCTCTCGCGGTAGTTGACCGTGATGTAATGGCCGTACACCTTGGCCACGCCGTATGGCGACCGTGGGTGGAACGCCGTGCGCTCGGTCTGCGGAGACTCCCGGACCTTGCCGAACATCTCGCTGCTCGAGGCCTGGTACATCCGGATGGCCGGGTTGACGGTGCGGATCGCCTCCAGCATGCGCACGACTCCCAGACCCGTGACTTCTCCGGTCAGCAGCGCCTGTTTGAAGCTGAGGCCGACGAAGCTGATTGCGCCCAGGTTGTACACCTCGGTGGGCTGAGCCGACTCGAGGGCTGCGACCAGGGACGAATTGTCGAGCAGATCACCTTCGATGAACTCGATGCCAGGGCAGAGGCTGCCGACCATGTCGAGCTTTGGGTTGCTCTGCCCGCGAACCAGGCCATGCACGGTGTAGCCGCGAGCGAGCAGCAGCTGCGCGAGGTACGTTCCATCTTGACCAGTGACTCCGGTGATGAGGGCTGTACCCGGCACGCGCATTCTCCTTGTGAACGACGGTCGAGGTGGTGGGCGTTCTCTAATCAGCGGCTTGCACTGCCACCGGAGAGCGCATGATACCTCGGCCTCGCGGGCCTGCCGGTGGCGGCAACGTCAGCGCCGCGCGAGCACCTCGGTGTACACCGACAGGGTCTTCTCGGCGGCGCGTGCCCACGTGAGTCCTGAAGCACGCTTGTGACCCAGCTCAGCAAGTCGTGCACGTGCGTGCGTATCGTCCAGAACGGCGCTGACCGCCTCCGCCATGGCGTGTGCGTCGCCGTCGCCGATCAGCAAACCGGCGCCGTCGAGAACCTCTGGCATTGACGAGTTGTCGAACGCCGCAACCGGTGTGCCTGCCGACATCGCCTCCAACGGGGGCAGTCCGAAGCCTTCGTATGCGGACGTGAACAGCAGGCAGTCGCTGAGCTGGTACAGCGCACTGAGATCGTCGCCGCTGACGTGGCCGAGAATGCGCGTGACTGAACCAAGACCAGCGAACTGGACGCTGGCGTCGACTGTCGCGGCGAAAGCGCCCTGGAAGCCTGCGATCACAAGGCTCACGTCGTGGCGTTCGCGCAGTCTGCGCACGACGGCAGTCAGGATGTCGATGCGCTTGCGCGGGTCGAAAGTGCCCACCGCAAGAACAAAACGCTTGGGCAACTGGAGCCGCCGCCTGATGTCCGCTCTTTGCGCCTCTGAGAGAGCGTGCATTGGCGCGACGCCCTCATGGATGACGGTGATGCGGCGCGGGTCGACGCCGCCGATCCGCTGCAGGTCAGACGCGGTGGATCGGGAGACGGCGATAACGGCATCAGCGTGTCGAAACTGGCGCATCGCCAGCCACCGTTCGCGACGCATCCAAGGGTACTGCTCGGCCATGACGAACGGGATGAGGTCGTGCACGGTGAGCACCACGGGAATGCGGGGGAGCAGAGGTTGTCCGTATTCGACGGCGTGGTACAGCTCGGGGGGTTCAACCCGCAGTGCCCAGCCGATTTGAAGAGGGTCGACGAAGGGACGAAGGTGCCTGTTGACCTGGTGCAGGCGGTGGGGGTGCACCTGCACACCTGCGTGTGCGACCTCGCCGGGAACGGCCGCTGCACGCTCGAGCAAGAGGCCGATCTCAGACGTGATTCCCGCGTCGCGGAATCCGGCCAGCAGGCCCCGCAGATACGTGCCGATGCCTCGGACCGACGAGCGATCCTGGAGAGGCCGGCCATCAAGCAGGTGACGAATCACTTCCGCGCAACCTCGATCAGTTCGCGCAGCCGGCGCTCCGCGAGGTCCCATCGGTACGTGTGGACAACGTACGCGCGCCCCATGGCGCCCATTTCATCCCCCTTCGCGGGGTCGTCGACGACTGCTGCTGCGCGTTCGGCAAACTCCTCCGGCCCGCTGAAGGTGAGCCCTCCACCGCTGCGCCGGGCGTGGCCATCGAGCACGGCGGACCGCCGGTTGAGCAAGCACGGCCGCCCCGAGGCCCATGCCTCGAGTGCGAGCAGCGACAGTGACTCGAGCTCGCCGGGCACAACGACGGCTGTGGCTCCCGCGATGGCTGCCCAACGGTCGGCAGCGTTGAGCAGGCCGGCGCGGTGGATCCACGGTGCGTCCGGAGCATTGCTCGCCTCGCCGCTCAGGACGAGACGCACTCCGGGCCGCTGCTGATGCAGCAGCGCTGCCCCTGTGAGCAGGCTCTCGAATCCCTTGCCCCCGGCCACACGGCCGCCGTAATAGATATAGGGTCCACGGATGCCGCGACTTGCGGCAAAGGATCTCCGGTCGACGTTCGGCGGCGGGTCGACCCCGACCACACCGCACCGCGATTGGATGCCCCTCGCCCGCGGGTGGGCTTCGAGGAGAAGGTCGCGCTCCTCCTCGCTGTGGAACCAGAGAGCGTCAGCCGCCATCACGGCCCGGTCAACTATCGGCAGGTGCAGGGCGGGCTCGTCGTGAGCTGCCGGACAGAGGATGCGCGGGTGAGGCGCGGCGAGAACGCCGAACAGCGTCGGGTAGAAGAGGTATGGCGAGAACAAGGTGGGCAGGGGCCGTGCTGCCTTCAGGGCACGTGTCAACCCGGGCGCGTACGGGCCTTGGACTATGGCCCACAGCTGCTCCACAGGCTGCGGGTGGGGAAGGTGGTACACCACTCGCGACAGTTGGCGAAAGAGCCGCGGGCGCCTACCGCTCACCACCGGGAAGCGGCGCACCTCGACAGCTCCGTGGCGCTCAACCCCGGGCGCAAAGCCCACCGACCAGCTGGCTTCATCCAAGGCGTTGGTCGTCCAGACCTGAATCGCCCAGCCGCGCGCGGCGAGCGCTCGTGCCAGGCTACCCATGGCACTCTCTGCGCCGCCGACCACCGCCGGACCGTAGCGAGGCACCACGATGCGAAGTTCGTCACCGCGGACACCGGGTGGGCGCGGCGAACGGTCATCCACGGCGCGCCGGCGGCGGTTCGCTCAGTTGAGATTCCTCGAGGCGCAGGTCGTGGTCCACCATCATGGTCACCAGCTCGGCGAAACCAACCGACGGAGACCAGCCAAGGCGAGTCGCCGCCTTGCGGGGATCACCGCACATCTCGGCGACGTCGACTGGCCTCCGCAAACGTGGATCGGTCACGACATGATCGCGGTAGTCCAGACCGACATGTTGAAATGCGATCTCGCAGAACTCGCGGACGCTGTGCGGCTGCCCGGTGGCCACGATGTAATCGTCGGCGACCGGTTGCTGCAGCATCAGGTGCATGGCCCTGACGAAGTCGCCGGCGAAGCCCCAATCGCGCTTTGATTCGAGGTTGCCCAGCGCCAGCGTCGACTGCTGGCCAAGTTTGATCCTGGCCACGGCGTTGGTGATCTTTCTGGTGACGAACTCGAGGCCTCGTCGAGGTGACTCGTGGTTGTACAAAATGCCGCTACAGCAGAACATGCCGTATCTCTCGCGATAGTTTGCGGTGATGAAATGGGCATATGCCTTGGCAGCCCCGTATGGAGAGCGCGGGTGAAACGCTGTTGTCTCCACCTGCGGGCTCTCCTGGACGGCACCGAACATCTCGCTGCTCGACGCCTGCCAAAACCTGATGGCAGGGTTGACAGCCCGCACCGCCTCGAGCAGGCGCACCACCCCGAGCCCCGTCACCTCCGCCGTTGACAGAGCCTGCTCAAAGCTCTGGCCGACGGACGTCAAGGCGCCGAGGTTGTACACCTCGGTGGGCCGGGAGGCTTGGATGGCGGCGACGAGCGATCCCTGGTCAAGAAGATCACCCTCGACAACGGCGAGTTGCGGGCACAGCCGCGTGAGACGTTCGATCCCCGGGTCGTTCTGTCCGGACACCATCCCGTACACCCGGTACCCCCGGCCGATCAGCAGCTCGGCGAGATAGGTGCCGTCCTGGCCGGTTGCGCCGGTGATGAATGCGGTTCCCAGCTCGGCGTCCTTGGTGGCAATGTCAGGGGATGTACGCGCCCCGGCTGGCGCACGCGCCAACCGCCGTGAGGTCAACCGGTCTTGAGCCAAAACCCGTTTCCGTGACGCTCGACCTCGGCGAAGGCAGGCCCACGCCAGATATCGGACAACGCGTCCTGGTTGCGGGCCTGCTTGGCGACAAACCACGCGGGAAACTCAATTGAGGTCGCGCCGCCACCTCCAAGAAGAAACGCCGCAAGCAGGTACTGCTCGTTGTACCAACGATCGGACCAGGCAAGTGGGTAGTCGTCGGGTAGGTAGATATCGTGGAACCCGAGGAGAACACCCCGCTCAAGGCGAGGCAGCACCTCCAGAAAGCTGACGGTCACGTCGGAGTTCTGGTAGGCGCAGTGAGAATTGTCAATGAAGCACACGTCCCCGTCGCCCAGCTCGGCGAAGACCTTCAGATCCACGTCCTCCAATGGCTCTCTGATGACCTCGTCGCAGAGCTGGTCACAGATGGCGCGTGGCTGGGGATCGATCGATACGATTCGGGTGCGGAGACCGCCATCCTCGATCGCGCGCCGGACAACCTTGGTCGAGTTGCCGGATCCGACCTCGAGGTATGTCTGTGGTTCCCGGTCTCTGACGAATGCGTACAGCGACGCGGTGTCCAGCCCCGGAAGCCATCCATTGATCCAGCACGGGTCGCGCTCGTCGTCGGTGCGGACTGGGATGCGCCTCAGGGCTTCGGCGTGCGCGGCTATCGACTGCAAAATCTCCTCGTACTGCTGGCCTTCACGCGCGATCAGTGCAAGCAACTCCTTGTGCCGTGGGAGCTGCCACGTTTCACCGAAGCGTGGCCGTGGGTGAACCGCGTACTGCAACGTGACGTATATCCCCTCGTCGGCCGGGATGAGGGAAGTGTCTGCTGCGGGGGCGGCGGGATCCGGCAGCCCGGCCAGGCGCGCGGCGATCCTGGCGGCCGATCGCCTGTATGGGCGAGAAAAGTCCTTCAGAGCGCGGGTGAGTGTCACGCGACAGCTCCGGCGCGTTGCTCGAAGGAGACCGCCCAGCCGCCACCGAAGTCGAAAAGCCCGGTGCGGCCGGACTCGTCGCTGACCCTGAACGAGATGGCCTGTTCCAGGTGGTCATAGGTCACGGAATGCACGCTCGGATGTGCGGCGACCGTCAGACGGTAGGCCCCGGCCAGCAGCGGGAGTCTGTCCATTGAGTACGACACCCGCAGCCGGTCGCCCTGCGCGAGCGGAGGCAACGATGTGCGCCCGATGTGTGTGTTGGTGCCTCCAATGACCGCACCATCGGCGCGATGGATGCCGATGCCCACGACGAGGTCAGTAACGTCGCGCCGAGCCTCCAGGTCAACGCTGATGGTCATGGGCGCGTCGGCTTCGAAGTTGTTGTGCTCCTCGTGCTGTGCATTCTCAAGTCGGACCGACGCGATATGCACGTCACCATTGCCCCAGCGGGTCTCCGTGCTCTCTGGCTTGTCTGAGTATCCGCTCTCACCACTGGCGATGGCGTCGGCCTCTTGTTCGTCAGCCACCATCCGGCGATACCTTGCCGTGACATCGGACGGCTGCCCCTCTCCAATCAGCCTGCCATGCTCGAGGAGGATTGCGGAGTCGCAGTACAGGTCGACGGCAGCGAGGTCATGCGTGACCAACACGATCGTGCGTCCTTCCCTCTTGTAGCGGTTGAACACGTCGAAGCACTTCGCCTGGAAGCGCGCATCTCCTACGGCAAGGACCTCATCCATCAGCAGGATGGCCGCTTCCGCCTGGATGGCCACCGTGAAGGCGAGACGCACCTGCATTCCCGATGAAAAATTCTTGAGCTTGGTGTTGACGAACTGCTCCAGCTCGGCGAAGTGGATCATCTCGTCCATCCGTCGACGCAATTCACGCCGACCAAGTCCGAGAACCGCTCCATTGAGGAGCACATTCTCGCGCGCGGTCAGTTCGGGATTGAAGCCCACGCCGAGCTCGAGAAAGGGCGACACACGACCATCAAGAACAATGTTACCGAGGGTGGGGACGTAGATGCGGGACATGATCTTGAGCAGCGTGCTCTTGCCCGAGCCGTTCCTCCCAACGATGCCTAGGAATTGACCATGCGGCACGTCGAACGACACGTCGTCGAGCGCGAGGAAATTCCGGTACTTCGCGGTGCTTCGAGGATGGGTGAGACGGTACTTGAGGGTGGCTCCGCGGTCCAGCGGGATGCGGAATCGCTTGGTGACGCCCTGGACGGAGATGGCTGCGCTCACAGGTACTCAGCGAACACCGGGGTCAGGCGACGGAAAACAAGCAGACCCACAACTAGGACGGTCGCTGTGATGCCGATCGGGACCAGGAGGCGAAAACCCACGTAATCGGATGTCCACGGAACAACCTTGATGACGATGGCGTGGCGCACATCCTCGACGATCTGGGCCAGCGGATTGATAAAGAAGAGACCACGAAAGCGTGCAGGCACGGCGGCGACCGGGTACACGACCGCGGAGGCGTAGAAGAGGACCTGGGTGGCGATCTCCCAGATGTGGCCGAGGTCGCGATAGAAGACAAAGAGAGACGAGAGAAGAAAGGCAAACCCAAGTGCGAGCCCATACAACTCGACGAGCAGCAGCGGCAGGGCTGCAGAGTACAGGCCGAAATGCAGATGGCCCAGCGGGGTGGCCACGGCGATGATCAGCGTGAGGTTGATCATCATGGTGAGCAAGGCGGTGATGGTCGACGCGACGACGAGGATGGCACGAGGGAAGTACGCCTTACGAATGAGGTGTCCGGCGCCGGCGATTGACGACATCGCCACACCGGTGGCGTCGGTAAAGAAAGTGAAGACCACGACGCCGACAAGCAGCTGCAGAGCAAACTCGTTGGATCGCTGTTTGAAGAGGACAACAAAGATCGCGTAGAGAATGCTGAACAGCATCAGCGGCTTGAGCAGCGACCAGAAATAGCCGAGGACGGACCCGGTGTACTTCAACTTGAACTGCGTCCACGCCAGTTCGAGCGTGAGATTGACGTGACGTCGCAGCGTGGACGCTGACTCGGGCGCCGAAGCTGGAGGCCGCAGCGCAGACGTCAGCGCCACGAGGTCACCTCGACTGAGGCGGGAAGCAACTCGCGCATGTTGACACTCTACCAGCCAGCGGCCGTTCGGCCATTAGCCGGCGGTGGCGGCGCGCCGGCCGACGACTGCGTAATCCCGCCCCGAGTACAGGAGACCGTTGAGTTGGTCGACGACACGTTGCATCTCATTGCCGTCGTTGCCCAGTCGGGTTGCATCAAAGCATCCTTCGGGACTGTTGGTCATTCGCACTTCGACGTGCGCGAAGCCTCGATTGATGAGCAGGTACTCGAGGAAGTTCGGGTGGAGTGGATGCAGGTGGGTGGGGTCCATCCAGAAGTCAGCCGCGCCCACCAGCAGGTTCAAGGGGTTCGGCGTTTCGAGAATCATGACTCCGCCGGGACGCAGCACCCGCAGCGCATGGTCGACCATGTCGAAGATGAGGTCAGTTGGCAGATGCTCCACGACCTGGAAGGCGGTCACCCCACCGAGGCACTGGTCGGGCAGCTCACGAAGGTGCGCGACGGCATCGCCGTTACGTACGTCGAGTCCGAGAGCCGTTCCCTCATCGACGAAACGGGCATTGGTGTCAACTCCGTAGGCCGGGATCCCTTCCTTGGAGAGAAGTTCGAGCCACTCGCATCGTCCCGGACCAATGTCGAGCACAGCGGCATCTCCGGCGCGAAGCGCGATCACGTCGGGCAGGTACGCGGCGAGGCGCGCACCGATATCCTCGCGGCTGCCACGGAAACGCCTTTCAAAACCGGAATAGAATCCGTCCATGTCCAGCTCAGGTCCGCCGCTTGGCGGCAACGACTCCGAGGCGGGCGCGGAGGTCGCCTCTCGTGCCCGGTCACGAACCCGCGCGGCGATGCCGGTGAGCTCGGCTCGGTCCTCGTCGCGCCGACGGGAGATCTCTGCGAGCTGTTCCAGCAAAGACTGGTAAGCGCTGTCAACGGACTCAAGCTGCTGGTTCACCGTCGCGGTCAACTCGCGGACAACTACGGACAGTCGAGCGGTGGTTTCCACGAGTGCCGCGACGTCCTGGGGAAGTCGCCGGTAACGCCGGGGCAAAATTGCGCCGAGCACTCCGACAGCACGACGTTGGCCCGCGGAGATCACGACGTGGCCAAGGTGCCCCATCCCGCGGCACTCGGCCAGCGTGGAGGCGCAACGCCACCAGGGCTTTCCGGTTGAATGGCTGACATGGCAGGCCCGTATGACCGATGAGATGCCTTGCGAGGCTTCGGGCGATGGTACCATTCCGATCCGACCCCGTCGGTCGTCGTGGTTGGCCGGACCGAACGACTATCCCGTGCGCGGCGGCGCCATGACCCACGGTGCTGTCTCGCAGAATCAGTTTGGAGGCGCCGTCAGAGTCTGCGGCGCGCAGTATGCGGCCTCGCACTGGCCAGGAGTGGGATGAGCAAGCACATGGGGCGTCCGATCGCCGTGGTGGCCTCGCGTTACGGGACTGACGTCCTCGGGGGTGCTGAGGCAGTCCTCAAGGAGTTGGCCGTGCGACTGAGCGCCAGGGGATGGCCAGTGGAGGTGCTCACGACCACGTCCGTTGACCTGTACCGACCAGCGAACGCCCAGGCGGCTGGGAATCACGAGGAAGACGGGGTGACGGTGCGACGGTTTGCGGTCGTCCCCCCCGAACGGGGCCCTGACCTGATCGGTCACCGCATCCTCTCCGGCGAGTCCGTACCGGTGCTCGATCAGATGCACTGGATGAACACGGGCACCCGTTCCCCTGACCTGTTCGATTTCCTCAGCTGTCACGCCGGCGACTACCACGCGATTCTCTGCGCTCCATACATGGCCTGGACATCATTCGTCTGCACTGAGCTGGCCGCGGATCGAACCATTCTCATGCCCTGCTTGCACGACGAACCATTCGCGCGGTTGGAACTCTTCAGAGCCGCATTCGAGGATGTCAAGGGCATCTGGTTCCTGTCAGATCCTGAACGGTCCCTCGCGGCCAGCCTGTATCAGCTCCCGGACTGGGTCGAGGTGGTCGGTTCGGGAGTGGAGCCGCCGGTGGTCTTCGACGTTCCGGGATTCTGCCGCCGCCATGGCGTGACCGAGGGGTTTCTGATGTACGCCGGGCGCCGCGAGTGGATGAAGGGTTGGGATGACATGTTGGAGCACCTCGCCTTCACGGCACAGAGACTGGGTCGACCGATACAACTGGTCACCTGTGGCGCGGGCGACGTCGGAGTCGCCCCCCAGGGCGTCGAGCTCGTCGACCTCGGATTCCTTCCGGAGCACGAACGGTGGAATGCGTTCGCGGCGGCCGGCCTGTCCATGCAGCCGTCAGCAAATGAGAGCTTCTCTCTGTCGGTTCTCGAATCCTGGGCAGCGGGAACTCCTGTGCTCGCCAACGCACTCAGCGCGGTCGTCGCGTGGCACTGCGCCCGTTCTCAGGGCGGCCTCATGTATCGCAACCGATACGAGTTTGCCGCCGCCCTGTCGCTGCTGTTGGATGCTCCCGAGCTCCGAACCGATCTCGCGCAGCGGGGGAGGGCGTACGTGTCCGCTGAATATGGGTGGTCGGGCGTTCTCGATCGTGCCGAGCGCGCGCTCAACGAGTGGCAATGAAGATACTCCTGGTAACACCATACCCTCCTGCGCGCGATGGCCTGGCGGCGTATGCGTTGCAGCTCGCTGGGAAGATGCGAGCCGACGGCGAGACCGTCGACGCCATCTCGCCGGCCCCGTCGGGCGCCCGGTACCATGCCAACTTCCTCACGCTGCGCGGCAGGGTCAAGCTGGCTCGGATCGCGATGCGCTACGACCGGGTCTTGGTGCAGTACCACCCGTTCTTCTTCTTTGGAGCGTCGAGCAAGCTCGGCTACCTGACCGACATCCTGAGCCTCCTACTCCTTTTCACTCTAGGACGGCGTGTTGAGGTCTATGTCCACGAGGTCGACTACGCCGCCGGAAGTCGGCGTGCCCTCGCTCCGCTGTGGCGTCTTGTCTGGCACGCGCCGGAGAGGATTTACACGCACACCGCTCACGAGCACGACGACATGCTGCATGCCTTCCGGCTCTCGGCGGACCGCGTGCGCCTGATCCCGCATGGTGAGTCGTTCGTGCCGCGCGCTTCGATGACATGCACTGAGGCACGAGACGGGCTTGGCATCGATCCCGAGGCATTCGTGTTCCTGAGCATCGGTTTCCTGCAACCGCACAAAGGCTTCGACCGAGCGGTGCGGGCCTTTGCCGAGCTCAACGCCCGGCCACGGGCGGAGATCTATGTCGTCGGGTCTGTACGGGTACCAAGCCCGGAACACTCGGCGTACGTTGACGGTCTGCGCAGGCTTATTGAGCTCACTTCGGGCGCTCACCTCCGCGAGTCCTTTGTCTCCGATGCCCGCTTCGACCGCTGGATCCTTGCGGCCGACGTCGTGGTCCTGCCCTACCGCGCAATCTGGTCGTCCGGTGTTGTCGAGCGAGCCGCCCTCTTGCAGCGGCCGACAATCGTGACCGACGTCGGCGGGCTCCCCCACCAGGCACGCGCAGATACCATGGTGGTGAAGGACGAGGGTGAGCTGATTGCCGCCATGGCGAACGCATGTGGAGCCGCCGTGCCCGAGGTCGCCTCCGGAGCCACGCCGAGGACGCCTGCCGCCGCTGCGCAATGGGTGACCGACCGCGGCAGGCGCATGCGCCTGTGGGATGACGGGATGAGCACGGCGGACATGGCTGCCGACCTCACGGGAAAGGGTGCACCGGTCATCGACCGATTGGCCTTTCCGCTCGAGCCCAACGCGCGTGGTGCCAAGCGACGCGTCCTGCGTGCCGCGGGCCGTCTGACGCGGTGGCAGCTGATGCCGGTCGTCGCCTACATCAACCGGCTCCGCGACGTCGTGCTCGCCGCCGACGCGGATCAGCGGAGCGAGCCTCCTTCCCGCGACGGCGGTTGATCGCGTGGTGCGGTCGGCTCAGCTCGCGGCGGCGGACCGGACCGTCGCAGGTCCGGCCACGAGGTTCGGTGTGTACACCGCCGGCGCTCCGCCGAACGAGTGGAACCCGCCGTTGCGGTCAACCACGTAGCCCATCGTCATAGTCCCCGGGACCAGCACGATCCCTCGTGCCATGTACAGCCCCGGCCACAGCGCACCACTTGACATCGACGGCAGAGCGTCCCCATGGGAGGCGAACGGGTGGATCCCTCCAAATCCATCGACCACATAGCCGCCGTAGTGCGCGGCCGTCGAGCCCGCGATCAGCGTGACGGCGGTGGCGATGTCCCAGCCTTTCCAGTATGCCGACGTGTCAGCCAGCACGGCCGGGTTTGCGCCGGTGCTAAACGGGTGGACACCACCCCAGGCGTCGAGAACCACTCCGCCGGTGCCGTCTGAGAAGGCCGCGACGCTGCGCGCGATATCCCATCCGTACCAGAAGGGTTTCGTTGTCGGCACGGGTGGGAAAGATGCGGTTCCCAGGGCAAACGGATGGAGGCTGCCCCATGCATCGAGAACCCATCCTTGCGAGGCCGCCGGCACCAGCGTCAGGCCGCGAATGATGTCCCACCCTCCCCAATAGAACGTTCCGTTCACCGCCGCGACGTTCCCGGCGAGGTGCAATCCGCCATAGCCGTCGACGACCACGCCTCCGTCACCGGCTCCGTCCAGCGCGACGCCACGTGCGATGTCCCATCCCGGCCATTGCGCGGAGGACGCGAGTGGCGGCGACGACGCCGGGTGCAGCATTCCATATCCGTCCAGGGCGTACATCGAGGTGAACGGCTCGGATGACTGCGCCTGGGATGACACGGTGGTCGTTGCCGCGCCGGCAGTGCCGATGCCGCTTGATCGCCAATCCGGTGTGAAGGCCTCCACTGCAAACGCGTATTGGTGGCCCTTCAAACCGTAGAACGTCGTGCTCTGGGAGTTGGCGACATTGCTCCAGAACGTCCAGGGGCCGCCGGAATCCGAGACAACGACGGCGAAGTATGCGATCGCGGGACTGCCGGACGCCAATGACCACGACACCGGGAAGGCGGTGGTGCTCTCCGATGATGGCAGGGGGGCGACGACCGGTGCCGGCACCGTCAGCTTCGCGGCAATCTCGTTCCAGAGATCCTGGTATCCGGAGTCGTAGCCCAGGGCCCAGATCCCGATGCCCCTGAGGTTCTTAGATGTCACCAGGTCGTACTTCTGGCCCAGCGATGCAGCGTTGTCGTAGTAAAGCTCGCGCCATGAATTGTGGTTGCCCTGGCAGGGATCGTTGGTGGCGGGGCTCCACCACGTGGCCCATGGACTTGCGAATGTGCTGTCCCAGTGCTGTGTCAGCTGGCTCGCGCAGCCAAGGTCGGATTGGACGCTCGCGTAGGTGTCGGCGCTGGCTGATCCCAGCGTGGACGCCCGCGCAATGGGTGAGGTGACCGACCACTTGTACCCGTAGTAGGGAACTCCAAGGATGAGCTTCGACGCGGGCACAAGAGACATGTAGGATTGAACTGTATTGACGTCCGCATAGGTCATCCCCGCGAGCGGCGCCACTGGACCAGCGGTGGCGGAGCCCGGCGAGGTGATGTCATACGCCATCACGTCGAACGCATCCACGGACGGAGCCAGGTGGACAATGTCGTACATCGTCCCACCCGAAGCAGCCGACGCGTAGGTGTCGACCGTGAGGTAGGCAGCGTTGGGCAGTTGGCTGGAGAGAGAAGAGCGCAGCTGTGCCACGAATTGCACGAAAGAGCTCGCCACCGAGGAGTCGAAGCCCTCGAAGTCGACATTGACACCGTCGGCGGAGCGTGCCGCCACCTGATTGATGATGTTCGTGATCGCCACCTGCCGGTACTGCGTCGAGCCCGTCACCGAGGCAATTGCGGCGTTGTTGAACGCCTTGACCGTCAGCACGACGCGGTCACCGGATGTGTGCGCGGCGTTGATGAGGTCGGTCGTGGCCTGGCTCTGCCATGTCTGATACCCGCTGTCCGATGTCACGAGCGACCCGTCGCCATTGACGTTGATTCCAAAGTACGCCACTGTGGTCAGCAGGTCGAAGCGCAGGTCGGACTTCCACGAGCCGCTCGAGACCTCGCCACTCTGGGCGAAGCCCAACACCTCGCGGGTCGAGGAGCGGGCTGCCGTGGTCGCTGACAGTCGGGCACTCATCAGAGGAGCCGGTCGCACGCCACGCGTCAGTCCGATCGGGGGCGCCCCGTTGGTCGTGTCCATCGCTTGGTGAATGCGACTGTCGGTGATGGAGACGCCATGGTCGGGGACCAGCGGTGCCGACGATCCAGTCACAGCGCTCGCGCTGTTGGCGCTCATCAGGAGGGCGGCGCAGCCGCACAGAACTCCACAGCGAACCCGGACCACCCCTACATGATGTGGGCGAGATCTCACAGTCGAGCTGCGGTGACATGATTGTCACAGTCCAGTCTTCGAGAGGATGGGGCCGACTCGCGCCCAAGAGAGTTGCCGGGGCCGAAGCGCTGCATCATGCTCGGTCCGTTGAGCGCGTCCGCACCGTAGCAGTAGGGATCGATCTTCGCTCAGTCGACGGCAACGACGGCTCTGCCGGTCGGCTCGTCGCCTTGAGCGAGGCTCCTCCCCCCGCCATCGCGAATCGCAACAAGGGATTGCACGGCCGGCGGCTCCGCCGGCCGAGTTTCTAGCGTGGCCGTTAGCGGGCCTTCCACACCGGGTCAAGCAACAGCCCGCGATCGCTGATCAGACATTCGTTACCGATTCTTTGCGCGCAGGTCGCCACCAGCCGGCCAGACCACGGTTGGATGGGGTGGCTCGCCCATCCAGGCACAAACGGAGATAGAACGCGATGCGATGCCAGCAACCCAGGCTCAGCGGTTCGTCGCTGCGCGTCCGGGTCGGGCTGTTCGCAGTGATGGCATATGTCGGCTCGACGGCGCTTCTGACCGCTTCCAGCGAGCAGCAGCACAATCTCGCAGCGGCCTCGACGGCCGCCGTCACCCTCGCGTCCGCAACGACTGCCCAGGGCAGTGGGAACGGCTTCTGCGCCTCGGTGTCTGGGGTGGTGAATGGCCAGACGGTGCTTGGTGTCAACCTCGGGCCCAGCTTCGACAACGTGTACGCGTGCGGCCCCACGGAGAACACCTGGTGGAGCAACGATCCTTTCGAGTCAGACTTCCAGTGCGTCGAACTAAGCACGCGGTTCATGTGGGCGGCCTACGGACTCCAGGCGGCCTCGGGCAACGGCGCTGTCTTCGTGGCCAATAACCACCAGAAGTTTCCGAGCATCCCCGTGGGCGTGCCTGCAGCAGGGAGGGTGCCGGCGGCGGGGGACGTGGTCAGCCTGTCCGGCGGCGCGGCCAATCCCAATGCGGAGCCTGCCGGGCACACCGCGGTGGTCAGTGACACGTCCCACGTCAACATGTCGACAGGCAACGGCTACATCACCATGCTCGAGGAGAACGACGGCGGCGTCGGAACCGGCGTGATCAACGTGAGCAACTGGAACGAATCCATGGGCAATCCTTCGTACGCCAACGGGTTGTACTGGTATACGCAGATTAGCTGGCTGGAGCTGTCTGGCGCGCATGGGCCATCAGGCTACATGGCGGATTCCGTTGGTCACGTCTACGCGTACGGGACGGCCACCAGCCCGGTTGAGCAGACGGTGTGGCCGACACAGGCCCGTGCGACCCGGATGGCGCTCATTCCCGGGACGACGTCTGGGTACGTGCTCGACAGCTTCGGCGGTATCCACGCCTTCGGCGGTGCCCCGAGGATGCGTCCGGGCGCGTACTGGTTCGGACAGAATGCTGCACGCGATTTCGTCCTGACACCCACCGGTAAAGGCGGGTACGTGCTCGACGGCCTGGGCGGATTGCATCCGTTCGGCGCGGCACCCCCCCTGGCGGCGACAGCGACATGGTCATGGGACATCGCGCGCGCCGTGGTGCTGCGTGCAGACGGCCTTGGGGGCTGGGTCCTGGACGGTTGGGGTGGGATGCACAGCTTCGGCAATGTTCCCGCTGTTCGCCTGAACAGCCCCTACTATCCCGGCCAGGACATCGTCCGCGCCGCGTGCCTCCGCAGTGACAACGACAGCGGGTGGTGGGTTGATGCAAACAATGACATCCACTCGTTCGGAGGCGCCCCGGCGGTCACCTCGTCGATCGACTTTCCCGGCCAGGACGTGGCGCGGGCCATCACCTGCGCCAGCGACACTGGCGGATACACGTTGACCAGCGCAGGCCAGGTACTGCCCTTCGGCGATGCGCCTGCTGTGTGGTCAACACCTCAACTCCTCACTGGACAGGGCAGCGGATTGGCGGTAGCAAAGTGAGAACACAATTGAAGTCGCGGTCGAGACTCGCTTCGTCGGCGCGCCGCCTGCTCGCGAGGACGCTGCTCATCGCCCTGTGCGGCCTGTCCGTCAACGCAGTGGTCGCGACCCGCACCGCGCGTGCAGCCACAACAGCCACACTCACACCGATCGCCGATGGCGGATTCGAGTCGGGCGCGCCACAGTCGGCATGGACCGAGACGCAGAGTTCCGGTGCCGAGCTCATCGATCAATTCGATCCGCACTCCGGAACCTGGGCCGCTGACCTGTGCGACATCGACAATTGCACCGACGGCCACGGAAACCCTGGCGACACCCTCGTTCAGGGATTCGTATCCCCGGGCCAGGTGATCAGTGCACAGCTCACGTACTTCTACACCGTGGCAACCTCTGAACCCGACAACAACGTGAGTTGCAAGGACTGGCTCAGCATCGGGGTGGGCGTCGGCACGACACCCGATGCCGGTAGCACCAACCGATACTGCACACCCACCGCGTACACCTCCGGCACCATCGATGTCACATCGTTCCTGAACGCCCATGGCGGGCAGCTCGTCAATACGCAGCTCGAAGGCTTCACCAACGGGCTGTACCCTTCGCAGTTCTTCGTTGACGACGTCAGCCTGACGATCAGCTACAGGACCACCCCGTCGGCGCCGCTGGTGGCACCGATCACCGACTGCGGAGCCGGGCAGACGACGCTGACTTGGGCCGCGCCGCAGTTCCCAGCGAGCAACCCGTGGCCGGTGCAATCGTACCTGGTGACGCCGTACACCGTAAACGGCGTCGCCCAACCGTCGACGACGGTGTCCGGCAACATCACCTCGCTGCCCGTGAGCCTCAAGAGCGGGACGGTGTGCTACTTCACTGTCACGGCGACCAACGTGAACGGCGCCGGCCCGGCCGGATCACCGGTGGTGCCGGTGACGGCAGTCAATCCGCTTTCCACGCCGTCGACCACCGGCTTCACCCTGAGCTGGTCGTTGCAGCCGGGCAGCGCGGCGGCCAACTGGTTCACCGTCTTCATTCGCGACGGCAGCGGGCCGTGGCTGAAGTGGTGTGACACGTATTCGACCAGCACCACCGTGTTCGGCACGCCCGGGCACAGCTACCAGTACTACGTCGAAGCGTCCAACATTAGTGGCGGCGTCGCGCCGTCGGGCACGGGACAGACCGGCGTGACCGTGCCGACGTCCGCCACCCCGGCGATGGCCCTGCATGGGCTCTACGGGGTTGATGGGTTCGGCGTTCTCCATCCCGCGGATTCGCCGCCCGTCTTGGCCACATCGGGGTGGGGCTGGGCGATCGCCCGGGGCATCGCCACCGACCGCTCCGGGGCCAGCGGCTACGTTCTCGACGGCTGGGGCGGGCTTCATCAGTTCGGCACAGCTCCAGCGGTTCCGAATAGCAGCGCGTATTGGAAGGGCTGGGACATCGCCCGCGGAGTGGCGCTGCGCCCTGATGGGGTGAGCGGCTATGTGCTCGACGGCTGGGGCGGGGTGCATCCCTTCGGAGGCGCGCCAACGCTGGCGGTCTCAGCGTACTGGCCGGGCTGGGACATCGCCCGAGCCATCGTGCTCGAGTCCAGCGGCTTGGGCGGGTATGTTCTCGACGGCTGGGGCGGCCTGCACCAGTTCGGCGATGCACCTCCAAACGGGCCCACCTCGCCCTGGCGGGGCTGGGACATCGCCCGTGGAGTGGCGCTGAACGCCACCGGAACTGGTGGCTACGTGCTCGACGGCTGGGGCGGGGTGCATCCTTTCGGAACCGCACCCACCGCGGTGACCCCGGCGTACTGGAAGGGATGGGACATCGCTCGTGGCATCATCCTGGCCCCGTCCGGCGACGGCGGCTACGTGCTCGACGGGTTCGGTGGCTTCCAGCCGTTCGGCTCCGTCACCAGTGCCGCGATCAGCCCGAACTACGGCGGGACTGACATCATGCGAGGACTGAGCGGCGCGTAGGCTACCCGTAGACTGCGCGGATGCCGCCCGTTCCGCCGGACTTCAACAGGCCTCCCGGCGCTGAGGTCGAACGCAGACTCGCGTTGGCGATTCGCACCATCGCCGATCACCCCAAGCCAGGCGTCACCTTCCGGGACATTACGACGCTCCTAGGTGATGCCGAGGCGTTTCACATCGCCGTCGACGCCATGGCCGCCCCCTGCGCCCACGACCGCATCGACGTCGTGGTAGGTGTGGAGTCGCGTGGATTCATTCTCGGCGCGCCGATCGCATACCTGCTCGGTGCTGGATTCGTCCCGGTGCGCAAGCAGGGCCGCCTTCCCGCCGCCACCATCTCCACCGCCTATGCGCTCGAATACGGCGAGGCCGTGCTCGAGGTGCACAGGGATTCCATTCGGCGCGGTCAGCGGGCGCTGATCGTGGATGATCTCCTCGCCACGGGGGGGACAGCTGCCGCGACCATCCGCTTGGTTGAAGAGCTGGGCGGCGTCGTGGCGGCCGTCGCCTTCCTCGTGGAACTCGTTGACCTCAACGGCGCCGAGGCATTGGGCGGCCATCGGCACACCTCGCTCATCACCTTCTGACCGGAGATCACAATGGCCACCATGACCAGCACCGACCACGACGTCGCCGACATCGCGCTCGCCGACGACGGCGAGCGCCTCATCCAGTGGGCCGCGCTCGAGATGCCGGTGCTGCGCCTGATTCGCGAGAGGTTCGAGCGCGAGCAGCCGCTGGCCGGCCTGCGCGTGGGGGCCTGCCTGCACGTGACCAGTGAGACCGCCAACCTGGCCATCGCGCTTAAGGCCGGGGGCGCCGACGTCCGCCTGTGCGCGAGCAATCCGCTGTCGACCAACGACGCCGTGGCGGCGGCGCTGGTGGCTCGGCACCGCATCCCGACATTCGCCGTCAAGGGCGAGGATTCCGCCCGCTACTTCTCGCACATCACGTCCGTCCTCGACGGCCGCCCCAACCTGACCATGGACGACGGCGCCGACCTGGTCGCCGAGCTGCACCGCAACCGTCCAGAGCTGCTCGAGGACGTGCTCGCCGGCACCGAGGAGACGACCACTGGGGTCATCCGGCTGCGGGCCATGGCGGCCGCGGGGGCGCTGCGCTTCCCGATCATCGCCGTCAACGAGGCCCTCACCAAGCACATGTTCGACAACCGCTACGGCACCGGGCAGTCGACACTCGATGGCCTCATCCGGGCGACCAACATCCTCCTAGCGGGCCGCACCATGGTGGTCTGCGGCTACGGCTGGTGCGGGCGCGGGCTGGCCAGCCGGGCCGATGGGCTCGGTGCCAAGGTGATCGTCACCGAGGTCGACCCGACGCGCGCCCTGGAGGCGGCGATGGATGGCTTCCGGGTGATGAAGCTCGAGGACGCCGCCCCTATCGCCGACGTGGTCATCACGGTCACGGGTGACATCAACGTCGTCGACAGAGTCCACATCGAGCGCTTCAAGGACGGAGCCATCGTCGCCAACAGCGGTCACTTCAATGACGAGATCAACCTGGCGGCGTTCGACGAGCTGGCCACCGGCGTCACCAAGCCGCGGCCCTTCGTGGACAGCTACGCCATGAACGACGGCCGCACCCTGCACGTGCTCGCCGAGGGCCGCCTGCTCAACCTCGCCGCCGCGGAGGGTCATCCCGCCGCGGTCATGGACATGAGCTTCGCCAACCAGGGGCTCTGCGCCGAGCACATCGCTCGCCACCATGCGGAGCTGGAAACCCGTGTCCACGACGTACCGGTCGAGATCGATCGCGAAGTTGCCCGGCTCAAGCTCGAGGCCATGGGGGTGAGGATCGACGTGCTCACACCTGAGCAGGAGAAGTACCTCGCCTCCTGGGAGTCGGGCACCAGCTGAGCGCGCGCTATCCTAGCAACGCATCATGACCAGCACCAACCTCAACCCCTACGAACCCTCGTTGACGCTGCTCCCCAACGGCGTGAGCCTGCTCAACGCACCATCGGCATCCCGCAACGTCGGCGTGTTCCTGATCGTGCGTGCCGGTTCGCGTGACGAGACCCGGGACACCTCAGGGCTGGCCCACTACCTCGAGCACATGTTCTTCAAGGGGACGTCCAAGCGCCCCACCACGCTGCAGATCTCCCGGGAGATCGATCGCCTCGGCGCCAACACCAACGCCTACACCGACACCGAGGAGGTTGCCTACTACGCGGAGGGACCGGCGACGGTCCTCGACGACCTCACCGACATCATCACCGACATGCTCACCCGTCCACTGTTCGCGGCCGACGAGGTGGATCGCGAACGCAACGTCGTCCTTCAGGAGTTGTCGGCGCGGCTCGCCGACCCGGAGGGCTGGATCTGGGACAGGCTCGGCACGGTGGCGTTCGGCGGCGATCAGCCCATGGCGTGGTCGGCTGCAGGCTTTCCAGCTGTCATCGAGAAGGCGACGCGCGACCAGCTCCTCGACTACCACGGCTCCTTCTACGCCCCGGCGTCGATGTGCCTCACCATCGCTGGGGGCTCGAGTCTCACCACGCAGCGCGCCGCCGAGTGGCTCGCTGACGTGCCCACAGCCAAGCCGCGGCCCCGTGTCCCAGCGCGGTGGGGGATGGGCGAGCGCTACACATGCAACGTGCGCGCGGTGACCGACCAGGAGGAGCCTCAGATTCGCCTGGTGTTCGCCGTTCCCGGGATCCCGGCGACCGACAACGACCGCACCGCGCTCTCGGTGATGACCCACGTTTTCGGTGGGGGCATGTCGTCGCGCCTCTTCCACACCGTTCGTGAGCGCAACGGGCTGGCGTACAGCATCTTCAGCCACCACGAGGGCTTCGAGGACGCTGGCGTCTTCGTCATCAGCACGGGCACCCGTCCCAAAGACGCGCGCCGTGCCACCGAGCTGTCGTTCGCCGAATTCCGGGCGATGGCGGCCGACCCGGTGCCCGAGGACGAGCTGGCGGCTGCCAAGTCGGCGATGATCGGCCGGCTGCTGCGCTCCACCGAGACGGCCATCAGCCTGGCCAGGTTCTTCGGCGGCCGCTGGCGTGCCGGGCTGCCGATGGAGACGCCGGATTCGCGCGCGGAGGCGATCAGCAAGGTCACCGCCGACGAGGTTCAGCGGGTCGCCCAGCGCATTGTCGCCGGCCTGCCGGACGTCCGTCTTGCATTCGTCGGCCCCGAGGACCAGGGCGAGGACCTGCTCGCCGCCACCGAGGGCTGACCCGCTCCGTTCGTCCACGTGTCCGCGCCGTTCGCGATGGGACAGCGCGAGGCGACGCTCGGCCTTGTTGTAGATCGCAACGGCCACGCCCTCGAGCGGGCCTGTTTGACGGTGGTAAATCGAGCGGGGGACTTGGGAGCGGCGGATGATAGACTACGCTGGCCTCGGGACGTCGCCCCCAGCCAGGTTAGTGAACGGTTCGGGACCGTCAGGTCGGGATTCAACCTCCACTCCCCGGCCGCATGTCATCTCACGACTGCGCACCTGGGTGGCGCTACGGGCGAGAGATGCCTTGTGAAGAGCTACAGCTACGACATCACGATCGCTCTTGACTACTACGTGCCCTACGTGAGCGGGCTCACCGAGACCGCACGCGTCCTCGCCGAGGCCCTCGCGCAACGAGGTCTGCGTGTTGCCGTCGTAACACTGCATCACGACCGCTCGCTGCCGCGTCGCGAACGCGTTCGTGGCGTCGATGTGCTGCGCTGCAGGACGCTCACACGAGCGGGCAAAGCGATGGTCAGCCCAGAGCTACCGTTCCTCGTGGCCTGGATGGCGACGCGCGCCCGCGTGCTGCACCTCCATCTGCCCATGCCCGAGGCTGGGCTGATCGCGACGCTCGTCGGCGGACGGCGCCCATTGCTGGTCACCTACCAATGCGACGTGGACCTCGGTGGGAGCGTGTTCGGCTCAGCAGCGATGCGTCTGATGGACGCCAGCAGCCGGGTCGCGGTGCGGCGGTCCACTCGGGTCGTGGTGAGCTCGCAGGACTACGCTGAAGCGTCGCGGATCGCCACCAGCCTGACAGCGCGGAAGGCGGTGGCGATCCCGCCGCCGTGCGCCGACCGCTCGGGCGGGGCGCCGACGTTCCGCGACGGCCCTGGCCGCCACGTCGGGTTCCTCGGGCGAATCGTCGAGGAGAAAGGCGCCGAATTCGTCGTCGCCGGTTTCCGGCAGCTGGTCGATCCAGAGGCCAGGCTGCTGCTTGCCGGCGACTACCTGAATGTGGCCGGGGGGAGTGTGATCGACCGCGTCCGCGCCGCGGCGAACGGCGATCCTCGGATTCGTATCCTTGGATTTGTGCCCGAAGAACGGCTTGCCGATTTCTACGCGTCCCTGGATGTCTTCGCGTTCCCGTCGGTGAACTCGCTGGAGGCCTTCGGGATTGCACAGGTCGAGGCCATGCTCGCCGGCGTGCCGGTGATCGCCAGCGACCTGCCGGGGGTGCGCACCCCGGTGCTCGAGACCGGATTTGGCGTCGTCGTCCCGCCTGGTGACGCCGCGGCGATTCATCGGGCCATCCTCAGCGTGTCGCGCGATCGCGTCGATCCGGCCGCTGCGGCCCGCGTCCGTAGCAGCTACTCGACGCAGTCGACGATCGACCGCTATGCAGGGCTCCTCGCAAAGCTCGGCGTCAGCGCCCGCGGCCCACGCGGAGGTTCAGCCGAACCCGACGCCGGTTAGCACCACCGATGAGGGGCTGGGGTCGGTGGGTCCACGCGGGGCAGCTCCGGCCAGGCTGATCACCTGGAACACAGACACCGTGCGTGCACCGACGTCAACATCGAACGTGCCGGCGACGACGTGAGCGGTCACGTGCTGCGTGGTGCCGCCGATCTCGTCCAGCGCCAGCGGCACGGTGCCGAGCGCAGGGTCGGCCGCCAACCGCAGTTCCGGTTTGACGATGCTGGGCGACTGGAGTAGCACCAGGTCACCGATGTATCCCAGCCACTGATGGAATGCCGCGCCCGATCCGTCGCTCGAGAAGCCCGACAGACCCGCCGCGACCACGGCCCTGCCGCGGCTCATGTCCAGCAGGGTGAAGCGAGCGTTGCGCGCCACGATCACCGATGGATCTGCCTTGAAGAATATCGGCATCCCCACCAGCACGTATCGGCGCACGCGACCATCGTCGAACTGGAACTTGCTCACATGGCTGTATTCCGGAAACAGGAACGGGTAGTTCACCCCCGGACGGTCACGCAGCGCGTAGAGGATCCACAGCTGGTCGAAGTAGTCGGGAGCGATGACGGTGACGTTCGATCCGCTGGACCCGCCGACGCGGGCAACCCATTGCGCAGCCTCGCTGAAGGTGGTATCGACGTGCTGATGCGATACGTCCGTTAGCACCGCAGCATCGACGGTTCCGCGGTTTGCGACGACCAGGGCCAGGCCGGCGATCACGGCAGCGCCCGCCCCCGGCCTCGCCAAGCTGCGCCAATGCAGGGAGCGACGTAGGCGTTCGAGAAGTGTCGCGACGCCCGCAACCGCAACCAGCATGACCAGGACACTGCTGATCTCCAGGGCTCGCGCCTGGCCGTAAGGAAAGGAGTGGATCGGGGTGCTCAGGACAACCACGACGACCGCGGTCGACCCGAGAATGCACGCGAACAGTCGGCGCGCTGGGGACAGGATGATCGCCGCGATCACAGCGGCCGTGACACCGGCGGCGATCGCGATGCCTGCACCGACGCCGCCGGTCGCGTAGTACCCGGTCGTCCCGACCCACCGTGCCACTGCGGTCAGCGGCGACACCCCGAGAAAGGGCGAGGTGAGATCGGTCCCGGTGCCGAGAGGCGCGATGGCTCGGATAGAACGCACAGCATCGATCCACGCCAGTGGGCACAGGAGTACGCTCAATCCAACCCGGCGGATCGTGCGCGGCACCCACGTTGACAGCTCCTTTGGACGCCGCGCCAGGACGAATGCCGCGAAGGCCAGCGCTAGGATGGGTGTGTACTCCGTGTACACGCCGATCGTCGCGTCCAACGCAACTGCGCCGAGCCAGATTGGTGAAACAGGGTCACCGTGCCGCCCGACGGCCTGCAGGGTGCGGGCGATCAGGGCGATCGCCAAGGGCGCGAGCACCAGTCCGAGCAACGAATCCGAATGCTGGTCAGGTACCTGCACAGCCACCACGGCTGTCAAAGACGCGAGAACGCCTCCGATGAGGCCCGCCACGCGCGACAGCCCAAGTAGCGAGAAAAAGGCGGCACCCACTCCTGGAAGCAACACCAGCCACAGAGCGGTGACGGTGTACCAACTGTCTGCCGGGTTGTGCCCGCTGATTGTCGAAACCGCCGCTGCCGAGAGTTCTTGACCGATCCCAAGTCCCAGGTCGAAGTGCGCATTGGTGTAACCCCATGACGGCGCGGTCGACACCTGGCGGGGGCTCTCCAGCGCCGGGTGTGTCAGCAGCCAATCGGTCACGGTGGTGTACGCGAAGGCGTCGAACGTCCCGTGAGCAGGAGGCTGGACGAGGGTGGCGCCATACGTTCGAGCCGGGCCGATGACAACGGCGAACGGAATCGCGCCCGCGACCAGAGCCGCCGCCGCGAAGCGCTTGCCGCCAAGCCCACGCCACCAGGCACACCTCATCGAGCGCCAGACCACGGCTGCGCTTGCCAGCGCGGCGATGCCCGATAGCCCAACCCGTACGCCCGTGACCAGCGCGGTGGCGTGCAGGGCGACGACGAGCGCCATCACACCCACCGCGGGGACAGCCGGGAGCAAAACGCCGCGAAGCGCTGCGGGGACAAACGCGATGACGGCGAAGCCGGCAGCGACGAACAGTGCGATGCTGCCGAGGATGATCGGCATAAGCTCGATCACCCGATGGCCCGACCCGCCATCCGTCCCGGCGCACCACCTTTGACCCACTCTATGCAGACCCCACCTGCGAGGGGAGGCAGCACCTCGAACCGCCGCTCGAGTGCGACCATCCACGGTGCTGGGGTCTTGACGAATGGCGGTATGAGGAAAAGGTAGCGGTGACCGGCCACCCTCCAGCCGTTGTCGCGCCCGGCGCGCAGCGCGCTGCGCGGAACGAAGTTGCGCTCGCCCGCGATGAACCGCTGGCGCGTAAAGGTGTAGGGATTGAGCATGTTCGGTTCGATCGCTAACCAGGTGCACCCGGGATGCGCGACCGCGACCGCTGAGCGCATCGTGGCCTCCAGTGACGCGACGTGATGCAGCACGTCGTTGGTTAGGATGCTGTGATAGCGATCGGAGAGGACCTGCAGGTCCTCTCCGATCGCTATCACGTAGTGCTCGTTGCCGGCGGGGGGCCGGTCATTCGCAAACTCGACGTAGGTCGGGTCCGGCTCGACGCCGGTGAACGCGAGGTGCGGGAATCGCTCAGCCAGGCGGTGCAGGAGCCACCCCGTGCCGGATCCGATCTCCAGCACAGCGGAGCCGTCGGGCAGGTTCAGCTGAACCAGGCGCTGGGTCAGGAATTCGAGGCGTCGCCGGTTCAGCCAGCAATCGCGAAGCGCCTCGTACTCGGCTGGTCGGCCACCCCAATGTGCGTTGAGCGCAGCGGGCGATCTCTGGCCGGCGGCCCTGGTCTGGGTGTGTGGCATTCCCTGTCAGTGCCATAGCTCATGCGGGAACGGAGCGTACAGCGCAGCGATCGCCACAACGAACCATGCGAGGCCCGAGAGCTGCAGCGGCCTATCCGTGAACAGGAGCTCTTCGGGCGCGCCCCCCTCGCCACGCGTCTGCACCACCAGCGAGTATCGAAAGATGCTGTAGCAGGCAAACGGGATTGTCAGGACCAGCCAGCGGTGCGCCACGGCGTTGGGCGCGAGCACGGTGTAGAGGACGTACGCGAAAAGCGTGCCGATCATCGAAGCGGTGAGGAACTGATCCAGGGTCTCTTGCGAGTAGTCGCCGAGCACGCGGCGGTGCGCGTCGGCGATCGGCCCGAGTTGCACGAGCTCGTGACGGCGTTTTCCGAACCCCAGAAAGAGCGCGAGGAAAAGTGTGCAGAGAAGCAGCCATTCACTCGGTACGACACTGGCTGCAGCGGCCCCGGCGAGCACGCGCAGGACGAATCCCGTCGCGAGCACCATCACATCGACGATCACGATGTGCTTAAGGCGCAGCGAGTAAGCGAGTGTTCCGAGCATGTAGACTGCAAGCAGTAGCCCGGCGCCGGGCGCGACGAGCCCAGCGATCGCGAGGCTCACCAGCGCGAGCACCGCGCCCGCCAAAAGAGCCGCGCGCACGGACAACGAACCTGAGGCAATGGGGCGCATGCGTTTACGCGCGTGAGCGCGGTCAGCCTCGCGGTCACAGACGTCGTTGACAAGGTACAGCCCGCTCGATGCCAGGCAGAAAACGGCGGCAACGGCGACCACCCTCGTCATGGTGAGTGGATTGGGCGCACCGCCAAAGGCTGCCGGCAGGAGGACGAAGGCGTTCTTGATCCATTGTTGCGGCCGGCCAGCAACAATGAGATTGGCAGCAAGCCCACGCTGCTCGGAGGGGCCGGGTTTGACGCGCCCGACGACTTCAGTGGCCGGCAGCGTGCCTTCTCGCTCGGTAGCGAGGTAAGACGACATTCAGCGGCCCACAGGTAGCGGGGCTACGCGTCGCACGACCGCACCGACGGCCGCACCGGCGAGCAGCCCGGCGGCGACATCGGTGGCGTGATGCAGTCCCGTGTAGACACGTGACCAGCCGATCGCAACCGCGAGCAATGCCAACGGGATTGGCGCAGATGGCCAGCGGTCACCGAGCAGCACCGCGGCGCATGCCCCCGAGGCTGCGTGCCCAGACGGAAACGCGCTGCTGCGAGGCCGGCGCGCGCCAAATCGCAGGGACATCTCGACCCCTGGTCGTTTGCGCCGTCCGATGCGCTTGACCCCGATGTTGACAATCGCCGACTGCGCCGCGACCGTTGCAAGAGCCCTGGCAGCAGCCGATCCTCCGGTCGTCCGGTCCGTTGCGACGCGGAGTACAGCAACCGCGACCCAGATCTTCGACTGATCCGCCACCGCGGAAAGAAGGTGTGCGGGTGCATCCAGAATCCCACCGCGACCAGGCGCCACGCGAGCCTCGATCCAGACGTCCAGCGCGACGGCCACGGTGTCAGCGGATGTGGACGGCAAGCCGATTTGCAACAAGACGCGTCACGGTCGCGAGTATACGGCCGATTTCGTTCACCAGCCCGGGAGGCTCGTGGCCGTAACGCTTGACATCCGATCTGTCAGGCGGCGGAGGGCTCGGGACGGGCGCCGCGCCGCCACAGGTCCGGCTGCAGCGCGGCCAGGACGATGACGGCGGCCACGCCGCCCCCGAGGGTCCCCAGCTCGACGCGAAGCAGCAGTGGGTGCACTGCGAACACCACCATGAAGAACACCACGACGGCGGTGAGCCAGCCGGCGACAACGCCCCGGTAGGCGCTGCGGGCGATCAGTCCCTGCCCCAGCGCCTGTGCGGCCATCAGCGCGGTGGAGCTTGCGGCCAAGAGCGCAAGGTCCCGGCTTGTGAGGGTGAAGTCTGGACCGAAAACCAGGCGGAGCACCACCGGACCCACCAGCAGCGACCCCACGATGGTCGTCGTGCCGAGAGCCGCGACCAGGACCAGGAGGCGCCCCAGGCTGCGACGGAACTCAGCGTGAGCACCGCGGGTGACCAGGGCGGACAGTCGGGGCAGGAGCGCCGCGGTCACCGCTTGGAACAGAAACAGGGGCACGAAGGCGAGCACGCGTCCGTTGAGGAACGACCCGGCAGCGCGCTGCTCCGACGGCGCGGCCAACAACTTGACCATGACGGTGCCCCCGTTGAAGATGAACATGGTTGCGACCGACGCAATCAGCAGTGAGCCCAGCGCGGTGGTCACCTCGGCGTGCCGGGTGGGGCTGCCCGGGGCGAGCAGCCCGCGCTGGGGTGCCAGAGCCGTGAGCACGGCGGCGAACGAGCCGGCGACCAGGGCGAGTCCGTACGGACCCGGGCTGTCCACATGAGCGGCGGCGAGGGCGGCGCAGAACGCGGCGCGGTACACACCCTCGCTGCCGACGAGCAGGCCGTAGGCGCGGAAGCGGGCGTTGCCACTGAGCGCGCCGCGGGCGAGGTGCTCCGCGCAGTACGCGCTGATACCGAGGAGAAGGGCGATCATGAGCACGCCATCGCCCCCGAGGAGGCGGCTGTCGAGCGGCCCGAACGCCGCTCCCGACCCGACCAGCAGCAGCGCCAAAAAGCACCCTCCGATCAGCGCGCAGCGAACCACCGCCGGACCGTCGCCATCGCCGCGGGCACGCCGACCGGCGATGGCGCGGCCCAACTCCTGCTCGAGCGGGATGAAGATGCCCGGCGCCACCACGAAGAGCAGCGCCCAGAACGCGGCGAAGGCGGAATAGCGCTCTGCGCTGAGAGCGTGGCCGGCGATGGCGAGGAACACGTAGGTGCACACCCCGTTGAGGAGCAATCCCACTCCGACGCTGACGGCTCCCTGGGGGAGCGGGTTGCGCGCGTCCAGCAGCTGACGCGACCTCAGGAGCATGCGTAGCGGAACGTTCGCGTGAGCGTCCTGGCGACAGGGCTTAAGATGTGCAGCGTCATCGACCCGTCGAGCGATTGCGTGCCCTGCAGACGCCACGCTTGGGTCAACTGGAACGCGCCGTCGTCCAGCGTGATTGGCAGGGAGGTGCTCGCGCTCACCTGGCCGTCGCTCTGTTCCCAGCGATAGACCAGGACGCCGCTGCCGCTCACCGAACCGCGACCGACGAAGACGAAGGTGGTGTTGCAGCCGCCACTGGCCGGGGTGACGGTGAGCCCGGCGTTCGACCCGATCGCCAGCGGTCCCGGCGGCGAGGTGCGGACCTGGCGTCCGGCGAAAAGTGCGATCCCAGCCACCGTGCCGGCAGCGACCGCAAGCACCGCCACGATCGCGGCCAGGGCCCAGCGCCGGTGCCGGCGCGGCCGCGACGGCGGCCTGACTGCGTCTCGCCAGCCAGCCCCGAACACCGAGGCGGCGGCGGCGACGGCGGCCGCACGGAGGCTGGCGGCGTCGGCCGCAGCGGTGGTGTCCAGGGCGGGCTCCAGCACCCGGCGCACCGGCTCCAACCGCCGGCCCGAGCCGCGCAGGAGCTCCAGCCCGAGCCCGGCCGCCGCGCGGAGGTCGGCCTGGGAGCCGGCACCCGGGGGCGCCGCAGCGGCACAGACAGCGAGCTCGGCGAGGCGCGCCTCGCCTCCCGGCTCGACGACCACGGTCTCGGCCCCGACCCGCCCATGGAACAGGCCGGCGCCGTGAAGCGACAGGAGGCCGGCGAGGACACCGTCGACGACCAGCACCGCCGCGCGCGGATCGATCTCCCGGCGCCGCCGTGACGCGGCCAGCGTCGGCGCCTCCGTCCATTCCGCGATCAGCTGGAGGGCGTTCTCACCCTCGACGAGGTCATAGACGGCGAGCAGGTGTGGGTCGCGGAGGGCCGCGGCGTTGCGCCCGATGACCGCGAGCCGGTCGATCAGCCCCGGCGTGCGGGTGAACTCGGCGCGGATGTCCTGGACGGTGACGCGTAGACCTGTCCTGCGGTAGCGCCCCTCCCGAATCGTGCCTCCCCAACCTTCCCGGAGCGGCGCTCCCACCTCGTAGTCGCGGCGCTGCTCGTCCGGCGCCGCGGCATCGCCGGGGGCGGGGGGATCAGGGATAGATGCCACGGACAGCTGTGGCGTCGGCAACGCGCTTCACGGCTACGAGGTAGGCACCGAGTCGCAGCGACGCCCCGTGCAGGTCGGCTTGCTCGCACATCTGCGCGAAGGCGCGACGCAGGATGCGCTCGAGCTGCCGGTTGATCTCACCCTCCTCCCAGAAGAAGGACTGGAGATCCTGTACCCACTCGAAGTACGACACCGTGACGCCCCCGGCGTTGGCGAGGATGTCGGGTACGACGACGATGCCGCGATGTTCGAGGATGAGGTCGGCGTCGGGTGTGGTTGGTCCGTTGGCTCCCTCGATGATGACCGTTGCCTGGATGCGACCGGCGTTGCGTGCGGTGATCTGGTTCTCGAGCGCGGCTGGGACCAGCAGGTCGATGGGCAGTTCGAGCAATTCGCTGTTGGTCACCGCGCGGGCGTGCGGGAAACCGGCGACGCCTCCGCTGCTGCGACGATGCTCGAGCAGAGCCGCGACGTCGAGACCGTCGGGGTTGTAAACGCCCCCCGAGACGTCGGAGACAGCGCAGATGCGAAAGCCGCGTTCGCACATCAATTCCGCGCTGACACTTCCGACGTTGCCGAAACCCTGCACAGCCACAGTGGTCGAGGCGGGATCCCGTTGCAGGCGCTGGCAGATCTCCAGCGCCGAGATGCACACGCCGCGCCCGGTCGCAGTCGGTCGACCCTCGCTGCCGCCGATGTCGAGCGGCTTGCCCGTGACCACCGCGGGAATCGAGTACCCGGCCTCCATCGACACCGTGTCCATGATCCACGCCATCACCTCTGCGTTGGTGTTGACGTCGGGCGCGGGGATGTCCGACTCCGGACCGATCAGGAGGCTGATCTCGCTGGCGAACCGCCGCGTCAACCTCTCGAGCTCGCGGTGGCTGAGGTCCCTGGGGTCGACCACGACTCCCCCCTTGGCGCCGCCGTAGGGAATGTTCATCAGCGCGCACTTCCAGGTCATCCACATGGAGAGCGCCTTGACCTCTTCGAGGGTGGTGTCGGGATGGAAGCGGATGCCACCCTTGGCCGGTCCGCGGGTGGTGTTGTGTTGGACCCGGTATCCCTCGAACACGCGCACCGAGCCGTCATCCATCTTCACCGGGAAGCGCACCAACAGTTCGCGCCGCACCTCACGCAGAACAGCGCGCAGACCGGGAGAGAGGTTGAGGATCTGCGCGGCGTTGTCGAACTGTCGCTGCGCGTTCAGCCAAGGATCGTCCGCCAGAGCGGAGGTCGGAACCGCGGCCATCGCACTCACTGCGGGCAGACTACCAGCCGCGCGCTGGCTGCGAACGGGCGATTCGTATACTCCGCGCCATGTCGACGAACGCGGAGGCGACGCCACAGCAGGCGCATGACGCCGTGGCATCCGGCGAGGCCGTGCTCATCGACGTGCGCGAGCCGTGGGAGTCGGAGCAGCAGCGCATCCCCAGTGCAGTGTTGATCCCGCTGTCCGAGGTGCCGCAGCGCCTCGGTGAGATCCCCGACGACCGCGATGTGTTTGTTCACTGCCGGCTCGGTGGGCGCAGCGCCAGGGCCGTCGACTTCCTGCGCGAGCACGGCCGTCCCCGGGCGATCAACGTGGTGGGCGGGATCGAGGCCTGGGAGGAGGCAGGACTGCCGGTCGCTCGCTGAACCTCGTTCCATCAGTGCCCGACGACGAGCAGGACGATGACGGCGATGGCGATCGCCACCGTCAGCACAGCAAAAGCGATCAGCGATCGCGGGCCGGGGGGGTGCTCGTCCGGTCGGGGCGTCGTCACCACCGCGACGCCCTGGCCCGGCAGGGCCGGCGGCGGTGCCACCGGTGGCACCGCTTCCATGGCGGCGGCGATGCTCCAGGGGCGCGAGGCGCTCGCCGGATCACGCTCGGGAGCGGGCGTGCCGACCCCACCGTCGGCCGTCGTCGGGTCGGCGTTCATCCCACGGGTCACGGTAGCGCAGCGACCCGCCCGCTGACAGCCCGCTGCGTACCATCGCGCGGTGCCACCGTCCCTGCCCGACCTCGCGCCACTGGCAGGGCTGCTCGTGCTCCTCGAGCTCGCCGTCGGCACGGTCGCGGTCAGTGCCGCACTCGACCACGTGGGCAGGGTCGGCCGCGGCTTCGCCGGCACCACGGCCGCGATCTGCGCGCTGATCATGGGGATCGACCTGCTGTTGCTCTCCGCCGTGTCCGACCTCGGTGCGCTTCTGCATGCCCACGTCGACCCCGGCGCAGTGGCCAACCTGGCGCACTGGTGCGTGGCGTTCGCCGCGCTGCTTGTCGCGGACAGCGTGTTCGCGGTGGTCGGGACCGAGGTGTCACGTCGTGTCGTCGAGGTGGCCACCGCGGCCGTCGGCGTGGCGGCGCTCGTGGCCGCCGCCGTGGCGATCGGTCCGGCGATCGGAGGGGCGGGCGGCGCCGTCGTGGTGTTCGTGCCGGCCGCGCTGATGGGCGGCACCGCGCTTGCCGGCATGCTGCTCGGGCATTGGTACCTGGTGACCCCGAACCTCTCCTTTCGGCCGCTGCGCCTGGCGATCTACGCGGTGTTCACTGCCGTGGTCATGGACTGCGGAGTCATCGCCTACGGGCTGGCGAGCCATGGCGCCAGTCGCGAGCGGTTCATCTCCGGGGACCAGGCGGTGTTGTTCTGGCTGCTCGTGGTGGGCGCCGGCGTGCTCTTCACCGCGGGGGTCGCCGCATTCACGCTCTACTTCGCGCGGATCAGAGCCAACCAGCCGGCCACGGCGATGCTGTATGTGCTGATCATCAGCGTGGTGATGGGCATGATCCCTACGCACCTGCTGTTCCTGTTGACAGGTGTGCCGCTGTAAGGGCTTTGCGGTCTATCCGAGGAACTCGCAGGTCCACACGGACGTCGGCCCGGGAGAAGCCCAGGAAGGTTCCGCTGCCGGTGGCTGTGCCGCAGCCAATCTGGGAGAAGTTGCGGCTCATCATGTTGGCGAAGTGTTCCGGGCTATTCAGCCACATCGAGTTGATCATTGTGACGATGTCGATTGGGTCGGTGCTGCCGCCGGTCCAGGCGATGTTTTCGCCCACCGCGTGGTATGGGATGCCTCGCTCATAGGTGCTGAAAACGTACTGCGTGCCCGGGCATCCCGCGATCGGATGGGCGAAGTAGTCGCGCACGACCATGTCCTGGCTGCGGTCCGCGATGATGCCGGCACCGCCTCCGCAGTCCGCGGTGTTGAAGCTGGCCCCGTTGCCAGCAATTGCCGCGAGGCCATCGTTGTATTGCAGCGGCCAGAGACCACGCAGCATGCGGTCCTGGTTATGCAGGTAGTCCATTGCACCGCCGAGCTGAGCCCGATCGGGAGTCGGAGTTGGGCCCGGCGGCAGTGAGGCATTGATGGGCACGACATCGGTCACGATGTCCCATGCGCCCCACGACGGGAAGCCTGTCCAGCTCACCCTGGCAGGCGACCCGATGGTTTCGACGATGCCATTCTGCGCCAGCAGGTAGGCGCCACCGGCCACCACGTGCAGCTTCTTCCAGAGGTCGAAGGTGCGGGTGTAGTGCGGATTGGTCAGGGATCGTGCATTTCCGAAGGCGTGGACACCACCCCAGCGATCAAGCGTCCAACCGCCGTCGGGAACGCCGGCGGAGTTGGTGTGGATGTCGAGGCCGGTGGCGATGTCCCAGCCGAACCAGTACGGATACCCAGTCAACGACGGTGCTCCGTTGACCGGATGCACACCGCCGAAGCCGTCCAGCTCGTACCCCCATGTAGCGTTGGGTGATCCGTTGGGCAGCATGACGAGCGCGCGGGCGATGTCCCAACCGCGCCAGTATGGAAAGCTGAAAGCCGGAGTTGCGGCGCCGAAGGCGTGGACGCCCCCCCATCCATCGAGCTCCCAGCCGCCGCTCCCATCAGCGCGCACGCTGAGGCTACGGGCGATCGTCCAGTTAGGCCAGTACGGCGCACCCGAGGTGTTCAGCGCCGCGGCGCCGAAGAGATGGATGCCGCCAAAGCCGTCGAGAACGGCGCCGCCGGAAAGCGTACCGTCGGCGCGGGCGATCGACGCAGGGTGCTGGGCGGCACTGACCCCAACCGCGATCAGCAACGCCATCAAGCCCGAGACAACGCGACGCATTCCGATCTCCATTCCCAAACAGCCAAGTGTGCGCGGGCACACGGCTAAGGCTATGGATGCCGGCTCACGGACCAGTGATGTCCTGTCTCCCATCGGTGGTGTAGCTGTCACGATTCACCGGCTCGGCCGCGATGCAACCGAACGACACAAACATGGGCGGGTCTGGATGCGGTCAACGCCTGGCGACACCATCTCCCGTCTACATCCCTTCGGACACCAACCCGGCCCTGTCGACGTACGGCGATGTGGTGAGGGTCACGGCCAAGCCCGCGATGATCAAGACGCCGCCGATCAGCGTGGGCCCGGGTGGGCGTTGGCCGAGCACGACAAGTGCCAGCAGCGCGGCCAGTGGCGGTTCGCCCAGGAATGACAGCGAGACGGTGCTTGCGGGAAGGTGGCGCAGTGTCCAGTTGAAGACCGTGTGGCCGCCGACCGTGCACACCGCTGCCAAGCCGACGCAGGCAAGCAGCGTGCGGCTGCTGGGTGCGTGCAGGCCGGTGCCCGCCAGCGCAACGGCCACCGCAGCCGCGTTGACGATTGCGTAGACGACTGCGGAGTAGGCGGCGACGCCACTACGTCTGCGTCGGCTTCTGCCGATCAACAGGTATCCGGCCAGGGCGATGCCGCCTGTGATGGCGAGAAGGTCGCCACGGAGTGCGTTGCCCCCAGCTCCGAAAGCGCCGGCGCAGGTGATCACCGTCCCCCCGAGCGCAAGAGCGATCCCGGCGATCACACGTCTGTCGACACGGTCGCCGAACAGAGCAGCGCCGAGCGGGGTGACCAGCAATGGGTGCAACGACACCAGCAGGACGCTTGCTGCCACCGAGGTGTCGGCAAGGGAGGCGGTCCAGGTGAGGAAGTGGATGGCGAGCAGCGCGCCCGCGGCGACGGTGAGCCCCAGGTCGCGACGCGTGGCTCCGACTGCGCCACTGCGCAACTGCGGCAGCGCCCACGGCGCCAGCAGTGCCACCGCCAGCGCCATGCGCAGCCAGACCACTGTGGCGGCGTCAGTCTGCGCTTCGTTGACCAGGATCGCCGACACCGAGACCGCAACTGTCGCGCCGGCGAGCGCAAGCGGCGCGGTGCGGCGGTCGATCACACGCCGCCGCCGGCCAGGGCCTCCCAACGCTCGTAGAGCTCTGCGAGAGCACCACTGAGCCGGTCATGCACCCGGCCGGCCTCGGCGCCCGACTCGACGTCGGCGAACGTCCTGGGGTCGAGCAGGCGGTTGCGCGCCAGCTCCAGCTCCGCCTCGGTGGCTGCGATCTCCTCCTCGAGGCGGCGCACCTCGCGCGACCCGGATGGCCTGCCGGCGGCGGGGGACGGCCGGCGCGGCGGTGCGGCGGCCGTTGCGGCTGCGCCCTGCAATTCACGCTCACGTTCTCGCTTCTCGCGTTCGCGGACGCGCAGCAGGTCGCTGTACCCACCCAGCACCTCGCGAATGCCGCCATCCTCGATCGACCAGGTGCGTGTGGCAACCGCGTCGATGAGGGCGCGGTCGTGGGTGACCAGGACGATGGCCCCGCCGTAGCCGATCAGCGCTGTCTCGAGCACCTCCTGGGCCGGGATGTCGAGGTGGTTGGTGGGCTCGTCGAGCAGCAGCAGGTTGGTCTCTTCGAGCGCGACCTTGCCGAGGAGCAGCCGTGCCCGTTCGCCGCCGCTCAACTCCCCGACCATCTTGTGGACGTCGTCGCCGCTGAAGAGCAGCGCGCCCAGGACTGTCCGCGCGCGCTCCGCGCCGACGGGGTGATCGGCGAGGAGGTCCTCCATCACCGTGCGCTCATCGTCGGTGGAGTACGCGCTGGCGATGGGCTCGTCGCCGTCACGCCCGAGGTCCTGGCGATACAGGCGGCGGTGGGTTCGGGGACCGAGGTTGACCGCTCCCTTGATTGGCGACAGCTCGCCGGCGAGGGTATGCAACAGCGTGGACTTGCCACACCCGTTGGGACCGACGATGGCGATGCGCTCGTGCGGGGCGATGCTCAGCGGCCGCATCCTCAGCAGCACCGAGCTGCCGCGCCCGATCTCGAGGTCGCTGGTCTTGAGGAGGATCTGCGAGGTGGGCGCGGTGGCGAAGCGCAGGCGCGGACGACGGTCGCGCGGCGGGGCGACCACGCGGTCGATGCGGTCGAGCTGCTTCTGACGCCCTCGCGCCTCCTTGGCGCGCTGCCCCGCCTTGTACTTGCGGATGAACTCCTCCTGGTGGGTGATGTGCGCCTGCTGGGCCTCGTACTCCTTGGCTCTGCGCGCACGGCGCTCCGCTCGCAAGCGCACGTATTGCGAATAGTTGCCGGGATACTCTTCGGCGACCCCGTGACCGAGCTCGAGCACCGATGTGCAAACTCGGTCGAGGAAGCGGCGATCGTGTGACACCAGCACGAAGGTGGTGCGCACCTCGGCCATGTACTCCTCGAGCCATTCGATCGAAGCGAGGTCGAGGTGGTTGGTGGGTTCGTCGATGAGCAGCAGGTCGGCGTCGGCGAGCAGCAGCTTGGCCAGCTCGACCCTCCGCTGCTGGCCGCCGCTGAGCAGGCGCGGGTCGCGTGCCTGCAGTGACTCGTCGATGCCGAGCCCTCCGAGTGCCGCGCGCGCCCGCGCCGCGACGTCGTAACCACCCGCGTCCTGGTACGCATGCTGGAGCTCGCCGTATCGCGCCATCACCGTGTCGAGGTCGGCGGGCGCGGCTCCCATGGCGGCTTCGAGCCGGCTCAGTTCGGCGTGCATGTCGAGCAGGTCGGCGCGCGATTCGAGGACTTCGTCGAGGACGGTTGCGCCCACCGGCTCGGGCGCATCTTGGGGGAGATGGGCGATGCGCAACCCGCGCGCACGATCCACGACGCCCTCGCGAGGTTCGAGCGTGTCCGCGATGACGTCGAGCACCGAGGTCTTGCCGGCACCGTTGGCGCCGACCACGGCGAGCCGGTCGCGCTGTTCGATGCGCAGGGTGATGCCGCGCACGATCACCTCGGCGCCGTACGCGACAGCCACGTCATCGAGGGAGAGGAGGGGCACGATCCAGCCGCTGCCGCGTCAGGTGCTGAGTGGCACGGCGGGCACGCGCCCGGCAAGCGTGCCCGCGGCCGCACCCTGGAGCTCATCGAGCGTGACCGGTCCCTCGAAGCGGTCGGTCACCACACCGCTGCTGTTGACCAAGTACACCCAGGGATCGCTGGGCAACCCGAAGGCGCGGAAGGCCGGGTTGTTGAAGACCTGGCTGACCGATGCAGGGAAGTCGGTCTCGATGTGCTGGAAGGAGAACTGGCTGCAGTACTGGACGCAGAGCTGCTCGAGGATGGCGACGGTGGGTCCGCACGTCTTGCTCGGGCAGAAACCCGGCTGTCCGAAGAACAGCACCATGGGGCGGTGCGCGGCCAGGGCGCCGGCGATGGTCTGGTCGTGCCACGTGTCCGGGGGCACACCGCTGTCGACCATCGAGATGGTGACGCCCGGGTCGGTGAGGACTGCCTGGTGCAACGCGGGAACGTGCGCACCGACAGCGATCTCGGGCCCCGAGCCGGCGACGGTGACGAAGGCGTGCCCGTTGACCGGCCCGGCGGCAGCGCTGCCGGTCACCAGGAACTCATATTGACCCGCGGTCGGGAACTGGGCGATGCCCACGTAGACGGGAATGCCGCCGTACACCGCCGCGATGTTCTCGAGGGGGCGGGTGGCGATCGACTGGCCGGCCGGGTTGAGGATGTGCATACGCACCCCGGTTGCGGCAACCGGGGTCTGGCTGCTGTCGAGCAGCGCGATGGAGACGCGGTTGACGCCGACAAGCAGGGTGCTGTTCTGTGGCTGCACGTTGAGGTTCTCTGGCTGCGCGGTGCAACTGGCGCCGGCGCAGGCGGCCGGAGCACTGCTGCCGCACCCCGTCGCCACAACAAGCAGCGCCGACCCCACTCCGAGCAGCCAGCGTCGTCTCACGAGAGTGCGCCCGCGGGGAGCTCATCGCCGTTCTCGATGACGGGCGCGGGCGCCGACAGCAGCGCATCGACAAGCGCACCCTCGAGCCGCAGGATGCGGCGCAGGATGGCGACGGATGAGGCGTACGTGGAGTCCATGCCGAAGTAGGAGAGGCCGCGCGCGCCCAGGGTGCGCGCCTGGGTGAAGGGCGTGTCCGACGCGTAGTGGATCACGCCGAAGTCCACCGGCAGCTGCGAGAAATTGACCGGCTCACCCATGGGGTATCGCGCCGCCTCGCTCATCTCGTACATCGCGCAGCAGTACGGGCCGGCCTCCATCTCCACGACGGAGAACGCCTCGCGGTGGTAGTAGTCGAGGTAACCGCGGTTCTGCAGGAACGTCCCCTTGACCGTGACCGCCCGCTGGTTGTCGAGCCCGCTGCCGAATCGCAGGTAGGGAGCGATGTCGGACACGCGGAAGGCGTTGTCGAGCCAGAAGCTGTTGCTCGAGTGCTCGTCGTGGATGACGTTGCTGATCATCACGTCGCCGACATCGGCGTTCAGCGTCGCCGCCTTGCCGAGCACGTAGACACCGCGCAGCTCGGTGACGGTCTCGGCCACCTCCCTGAGGATGTTGTACGCCGCCAGGCCGAGCGGGTAGTCGACGTTGACGATGACCGCGCGGCTGGCCCGCAGCGCCTCGGCGTCGACGGGGTGAAGTCGCTCGTCCAGGGCCGCCGGGTCGAGCCGGTCGAGCGCGATCACCTGGGCGGCGACGTCGAGCGCGGTGCGGCTGCCCACCGCGACAACGCCGGCCTCACGCTCCTCGCGGCGCACCGCCGCGCGCTCGGCGTCGGTGGCGAACCCCCGCTGCCATACCCGCGACGCGAAGTACAGGAGGTTGTCCCAGTTGCCCTCGGCCCTGCCCTCGCGGAACGCGCGCAGCTCGTCGTGCAGCTCGGACGGCCCGGCTCGCTCGACGGACGTGACCAAGTCTTCCTGGTGACGGCGCGCCAGGCCGGTGACCAGGTTGCCGAGGCTGTGCGAGTTGCTGCTGACGAAGTAGACGGGGCGGTCAAGGAGCCCCTCGGACCGCATCACGCCGGTGACCTGCTGCCACCAGCGTCGGGTCACCCGTGCGTACCCGACCTGGGTGCCACCGAGCATGCGCAGACGCAGTGACAGCCGGCGGCGGCGAATCAGCGCCAGGTGGTCGCTGAACGAAGGCCCCCACACCTCCTGGAGCTGCGCCCAGTCGTCCTCCGATCCGCCGCAGGTGGCAGTGAGCTCCGCCGGGGTGCCGTGGTCGCGGGTCAGCCCACAGAGAACTGTGCGCAGCTTGTTCCACTCGATCTGGAAAGCCACCAGGGTGGGCACCAGGTCGTCGACATCCGACGCCGATGCGATCAGCACGGCCAGGATGCCCTTGCCGTCGTCGTACCAGCGGCGCCGCCGCCCCGGGGCTCCGATCTCGGTCAGTCCGGCGAAGGAGGCGACACCGCTGCGCCGGAAGATCTCGGCAGATTGCCCCATGACCACCAACTGGGTGCTGAAGATGGCGTCGGGCAGGCGGCGCACGGCGTAGAGAAAGGCGCCCAGGTCAGGAAGAGGCGAGTCGGCCAGCGAGTGGAGGCTGCTGTGCATCGCCTTGTGCGACGGCTCGAGCACGCGCAGACGGGTCTCGCCGCTGCTGCGCAGCACCGTCGTGTAGGTGCGCCGGTAGACCTCGACCGCCTCGGCGAGGGCGGCCACCTCGTCATCACTGGGGGGCTGGAGCTGTCGCGCCGGCCCGACGCTGGGCCGTGTGGTGGGAAGAGCCATCCCTCCATTCTCGCTCGCCCCGGCGTTGGCGCGGCTCGGCACCACGATCCAGGCCCTGCCGGGCTGCCTATGCTTGCCCGTTCATGGGAACCATCGCAGTCACCGGCTCGGTCGCGTTCGACACCATCATGGTCTTCCCGGGACGGTTCGCCGAACACATCATCAGCGACCAGGCCCACATCCTCAACGTGTCGTTCCTCGTCGACCGACTGGAGAAGCGCCGCGGCGGCACGGCGGCGAACATCGCCTACAACCTGGCTCTGCTCGGCGAGCGACCGCTGCTCTGCGCCGCCGTGGGCAACGACTTCGCGGAGTACGGGGCGGCGCTGTCAGCGGCCGGGGTCGACACCTCCGGAGCGCTGATGTTCGACGACATTCCCACGGCCACATCCTTCATCACCACCGACGCCGACGACAACCAGATCACCGCGTTCTACGCCGGGGCGATGGGTCGCTCCGCGCGCGTCAACCTCGCCAACCTGTCCGATGTCGACCACGTGGTCGTCGCCCCCGACGCCCCCGACGGCATGGCACTGCACATCGAGCAGGCCGCCACGATGGGCGCCAAGCTGGTCTTCGCCCCCGCCCAGCAGCTCAGCTCGATGAGCGACGAGACCCTGGTAGCCGGGCTCGACGCTGCCTGGCTGGTGGTGGGCAACGATTACGAGTTCCAGGTCATCGAACGGCGCACCGGCCGCAACCCGCAAGGTGCCGCCGCCCGCGGGGCGATGGTGGCGCTCACCCGCGGCGGCCAGGGGAGTGAGTTGCACATCGGCGGCCGGGTCCACCACGTCCCCGTCGCACCACCGCAGGCACTCGTCGACCCCACTGGCGCCGGCGACGCCTACATCGCCGGCCTGCTCGCGGGAGTGCGGGCCGGGCGCGAACCCGAGGTGGCCGGCCGCATCGCAGCGCTGGCGGCGACGTACGTCATCGAGCAGCAGGGCCCGCAGGGCCATCACTACACCCGCGACCAGTTCGCCGACCGCTACGCCGCCTCGTTCGGGCAGCCGCTGGACTGACCGCTGCCCCGCCCCTGTATAACTGCCACGTAGTGGAGAACGCGGTCATCGTCAGCGCGGTGCGCACCCCGGTCGGAACCATGGGCGGGGTGTTCGCCGACGTCCCGGCGCCCGCGCTGGGCGCCATCGCCGCCCAGGAGGCAGTGCGCCGCGCCGGGCTGGACTCCGTCGACGAGGTGCTCATGGGCAACGTGCTCTCTGCCGGCCTTGGTCAGAACCCCGCCCGCCAGGCGGCGATCGGGGCGGGGCTCGCCGAGCACACGCCCTCGATGACCGTCAACAAGGTGTGCGGCTCAGGTCTCAAGACGATCGCCCTGGCCGCGCAGGCGATCCGTGCCGGTGACGCCGAGGTCATCCTCGCCGGCGGCATGGAGAACATGTCCCGGGCGCCGTACCTGTTGGAGAACGGGCGCTTCGGCTATCGGCTCGGCCACGGCGAGCTGGTCGACGAGTTGATCCGCGACGGCCTCTGGTGCGCCTTCGAGGACTGCCACATGGGCAATACCGCTGAGAACGTGGCCAGCGAGTACGAGGTGAGCCGCGAGGACCAGGACGCGTTTGCGGCAGCGTCGCAGCAGAAGGCGGAGAGGGCGATCGCCGAGGGCCGCTTCCGCGACGAGATCGTCGGTGTGCCCGTCAAGAAACGCAAGGAGACGGTGACCGTCGAAGTCGACGAACACCCCCGTCCCGGCATCACCACCGAGGCGCTCGCGGCGATGCGGCCGGCGTTCGACAAGGAGGGCAGTGTCACCGCCGGCAACGCCAGCGGCATCAACGACGGGGGGGCCGCTGTGGTGGTGATGAGTGAGACCCGGGCTCGTGCCGAAGGCCGCACGCCGCTGGCGCGCATCCGCGCCTACGCGAGCGCCGGAGTGCCCCCGCGCGTGATGGGAATGGGTCCCGTCCCCGCGGTGCGAGCCGCTCTCGAGCGCGCCGGTCTGACCGTCAAGGACATCGACCTGTTCGAGCTCAACGAGGCGTTCGCGGCCCAGTCGGTGGCGGTTGGGCGCGAGCTTGCGGTTCCCGACGAGAAGCTCAACGTCAACGGCGGCGCCATCGCCATCGGGCACCCGATCGGAGCCAGCGGAACGCGGATCATGGTCACGCTCCTGCACGAGATGCAGAGGCGCGGCGCCCACCTCGGTGTTGCGGGCATGTGCATCGGCGGGGGGCAGGGCATCGCGATGGTGGTCGAGCGGGTCTGATCGGCCGCGCTCGTCGCGGCTGCCTCGCGGCCGCGGGAGGCGTCAGACGGCGACGGCTCGAGCGTCCTCGATACCGGCGAAGACGTCGGTCTCGGGCAGGCTCGGCACCGTTCGCGAGATCACCAGCTGGTACGCCTCGGTGCCGAATTGCTCGATGTTGACATCCTCGGGGATGGCGAGCAGCGGCCAGTCGGGGGCGATCTGGCTGCGGTGCGCCAGGAGCGCGGCGCGCTTGCGGCGCACGGCGTTGCGGACGTCCACGGTCGTTGTGACCCACTCATCGGGCGTCAGGAAGGGCAGGTCGTCGGGATCCTCCACGCCGAAGGGCGGTTCCCTCCCCGCTGCCTTCGCCATCTCCGCGATCTTCTTGAAGAACGAGACCGGGAACGACGTGTAGTAGAGCTTCTCCACGCGCCACGGCTCGCCCGCCTCGGGGTACAGCGACTTCAGGTGCGCCGCCTCCGCCGCCAGCAGCGTGACCCGGTGGGTCTGGATGTGGTCGGGGTGGCCGTAGCCACCGGCGCCGTCGTAGGTCACCATGACGTGCGGCCGGAAACGCCGGATGTGGGCGACGAGGCGGGCCACCGCCTCGTTGATATCGGCTTTCCAGAACGCATCGGGCAGCTGGTTGGTGTCCGCTCCCCACATCCCGGAATCGCCGTAGCCGAGGAAGTGCACCTCGTTGACCCCGAGGATGTCCAACGCCGCGCGCAACTCCTGCTGGCGAATCTCACCAAGACGCGGGCGCGTCGTCTCCTCCGGCATGTCGACGGCGACGATGCTGGCCAGCTTGCCGTCGGTGCAGCAGATGTTGCAGGTGCGAATGCCGCGGTCTGCGCACGTCGCCAGCAGGCCGCCCATGGTGATGGTCTCGTCGTCGGCATGTGCGTGAACCGACATCAGGCGCAGCTCGCCAGACATCGCCGCTATTCCTCGGTCACCGCGACGGAGCGCATCACGTCGCCCTGCCGGATCTGACCGACGACATCCATGCCCTTCACCACCTGGCCGAAGAGGTTGTAGGACTTGGCCAGCTTGTGCCGATCGTCGACAGTGCAGATGAAGAACTGCGAGCCGTTGGTGTTCTTCCCCGCGTTGGCGCACGCCACCGCGCCGGCGATGTACTCACCCTGCACGGGTTCGTCGCCCCAGTGATATCCGGGACCGCCGCTGCCGCTTCCCTCAGGACAGCCCGCCTGGATGACGAAGTCGTCAACGACGCGGTGAAAGGTGAGGCCGTCGTAGAAGCCATCGCGGGCGAGGAAGACGAAGTTGTTGACGCTCTTGGGCGCGCGGGCAGGGTCGAGCGACATGACGATGTCACCCCTGTCGGTGGCGATCGTCGCCGTGTACTTCTTGGACGGGTCGATCACCTGTTCAGCGTGCTTGTACGTTTTGGCCATCGTCGGAGTGTACCGATGCCGGCTCACCCGCACGCCGGGCTCAGCTCGCTGTGGCCGGGTGAATCGCGTGCAGCATCTGGAGGAACTTCTGCACGTCCTGCATGAGTTGCGTTCCGGGTTCGGCCATCAACGCCGCCACCTTGGTCTTGGCCAATGCGAGGTACGAGGCCTCCTGCGCGGCGGTGATCTTTCCGGCCTTGACCGCGCGGTCGCCCAGCTTGGTGAGCTGACTGAGAATCTGCGCCTCGATCGCGGGGGCCTTGGCGCCGGCGATGTCGTCGATGGACTTGCCGGCCGCCAGCTGGGCGCGGATCGCGGCGACCGACTGGCCCGTCTCCTTGGAGAGCATGCCAAGGGCCCTGGCGACCAGGGCGTAGCCGCGGTGGGCAGCGGTGTGCTTGTGCGCCTTGCCCGCTGCCGGGGAGTGGTTTGTTGACGGTGCGGTGGTCGACAGGGGCGCGGCTGCGGCGTGCTGACTGGTGATCGCGTAGCCGATCCCGCCGCCGGCGGCTCCCACCACGATTATGGTGGCGGCTGCGGCGGGGAATGAGTGGCGGCCCACCCAGCGGGCGGCGGAGCTGACGAAGCTGAGCATCTGTGGTGGTCTCTCTGTGTTGATCTGTGCGTCTGCCCACACCATTCTCCACGAAGTGCCTTCGCCGAGGCTTAGCCAGCACTGAGAAGTTGCGGTCCGTGGGGTGGAAACGGTCGGGTAGAGTCCAACGCGCGGTTCTCACAGATCGTGATACTCAGGAGTCCCCATGAACGTCGTCGTCTGCGTCAAGCAGGTGCCGGACCCGAACTCGCCTGGCCAGCTCGATCCCTCGAGCCACCTCCTCAAGCGCGACGGGGAGCTGATGCTCGATCCCGGAGACGAGTTCGGTGTCGAGGCCGGTCTGCAACTGGTCGAAAAGCACGGCGGCGAGGTCACGGTGGTCAGCATGGGTCCCGAGCGTGGCCTCGACGCGGTGCGCAAGGCCCTGGCCATGGGCGCGGCCCGAGGTGTGCTGATCAGCGACGAGTCACTGCGCGGCTCGGACGCGCTGACCACCGCCAAGGTGCTTGCCGCTGCCATCCGCAAACAGCAGTTCGACGTGGTCATCACCGCCACCGAGTCGACCGATGGATACACCGGTGTGGTGCCGCAGATGCTCGCCGGACTGCTCGACATCCCGGCGGTCACCTTCGCCAAGTCGGTCTCGTTGGAGGGCGACACCCTCAAAGTGGAGCGCCAGACCGAGACCGGCATCGAGGTGGTCGAGGCCGTGCTCCCGGTGGTGCTCAGCGTCACCGCCGGCGTCAACGAGCCCCGCTACCCTTCGCTGAAAGGGATCATGGGCGCCAAGCAGAAGCCGCTCGACCGGCCCACACCCGCCGACCTCGGCGTCGAGGGCCTGGGGGGCGTCTCAGCGGGGCAGAAGATCACCGCTGTGCAGCCGGCTCCGGAGCGCGCTGCCGGCGAGATCATCAAGGACGAGGGCGAGGCCGCCAAGCGGATCGTGGACTTCCTCTCCGACCAGAAGGTGATCTGAGGTGGCCGTGGCAAAGACGTGGGTGTTCGCCGAGATCGTCGACGGCAACCCGGTCCCGGCGGTGCTCGAACTGCTCACCAAGGCACGCACGCTGGGTGGGACGGTCGAGGCCGTGGCTTTCTCTCCGCAGGCCGAAGCGGCAGCGGCCGTCCTGGGCGAGTACGGGGCGACGACGCTCCACGCCGGCACCGACGCCGCTTACGGCGAGCTCGTTCTCGGCGGTCCGGCCGCGGATGCGCTGGCCACTCTGGCCGGCGAGCACAAACCCGACCTGATCCTGATCGCCTCGACGTACCTGGGCCGCGACGTCGCGGGCCGGCTGGCCGCCAAGCTCGATGTCCCGGTCATCGCGAACGGCCTCGACGTGACCGGCAACGGCGAGGTGGCGGTGGGCTCAGCCATCTTCGGGGCCACCCAGAGCGTGACCACGGCGTTCGAGGGCGGCAAGCCCGCCATCGCTCTGATCCGCCCCAAGTCCTTCCCTGCCGAGAGCAGCGGGGGAGGGGGCGCGACGGTGAGCCAGGTGGCGGCGGCCATCGACGAGAAGCATCGTGGCGCCCGGCTGATCGAGCACCGCACCGAGGCCAGCTCGGGGCCCAAGCTCGAGGAGGCAGCGGTCGTGATCAGCGGTGGGCGCGGCCTCGGCGACCCCAAGAACTTCGAGGTCCTCGAGCAGCTCGCCTCGCTCATCGGCGGCGCGGTCGGCGCCAGCCGAGCGGTGGTCGACGCCGGCTGGGTTCCCTACTCGATGCAGGTGGGCCAGACCGGCAAGACCGTCAAGCCCGCCGTGTACATCGCGGTCGGCATCAGCGGCGCCATGCAGCACACCGTCGGCATGAAGGGCGCCAAGACGATCGTCGCCATCAACCGCGACGCCGACGCTCCCATCTTCAAGCTGGCCGACCTCGGCGTGGTCGGCGATGCGCTCAAGATCCTTCCCCAGGTCATCGAGGAGATCAAAGCCCGGAAGGGCTGACACCGCCACCGGGGGGTGTGGCGAAGGGGAGACCTGTCGCGCCTGGCGTTTTGTCGATCGCTGAAATCCGGGAAAGTGGTCTGCTTTCGCCAAGGCGCCCTTATACTCGGCCGGCGATGGACGACAAGGTCATTGTCGATCTGCTCGGCCAGGTCGGCAATCTCTTCACATCCAGCTTGGAGCTGAAAGAGACCATCGACTTCATGCTCAAGGCCGCCTCCGACCTTGTCGCCTGCGACGCGGCGACTGTGTTCCTGGTCGACGACGACGGCAAGAGCCTGAGCGCAATCGCCACCTTCCCGTTCACCGAGTCAGTCGCCCAGGTGGCCACCTTCGAGCTCGGCGAGGGCATCGTGGGCTGGGCCGCCCAGCGTCGCAAGGTGGTCTCCGTCGTCGACGCCACCAAGGACAGCCGTTTCAAGAACCTGCCGGTGGCGCACGCGCCCCGATCCTGTTTGGTGATGCCGCTGCAGTCTCCGCAGCGCCTGGTCGGCGCGCTCACCATGGCCCGTCGCGAGGTGCGTCCGTTCACCACTGTCGAGCAGGCGCTCATGCAGGTCATCGCCAACCAGGCTGCGATCTCGATCGACAATGCCCGCCTCCATGCGCGGCAGACCGTGCAGCTGGCCCAGATCGCCGAGCAGAAGCGCGAGCTGGAACGCAGCTACGCGCAGATCAACGAGATCTCGCGACTCAAGAGCGAGTTCCTGGCCAACATGAGCCACGAGCTGCGCACCCCACTCAACGCCATCCTCGGCTTCAGCGAGATCCTCAAGGACAACCTGGTGGCGCTCGACGAGGAGCAGCGCCACGAGTGCCTGGAAAACATCCACACCTCCGGCAAGCACCTCCTGGAGCTGGTCAACGACGTGCTCGACCTCAGCAAGATCGAGGCGGGCCGCATGGAGCTGAGCTACGACGACTTCCACGTCAACAACGCGGTGCGCGAGGTCCACAACGTCATCCGCTCGCTCAGTGAGCGACGTGACATCGAGCTGACCATCGACGTGCAACCCGAGCTGCTCACGGTGCGCGCCGACAAGAGCAAGTTCAAGCAGGTTCTCTACAACCTCCTCAGCAACGCCATCAAGTTCACGGCCCAGGGCGGCAAGGTGTGGGTGCGAGCCGTCGCCGAGAACGGTGAGACGCTTTGCGTCGAGGTCGGCGACAGCGGCGTGGGCATTCCGCGCGAGCACCACGAGCGCATCTTCGACGAGTTCTACCAGGTGGACAGCGCCACCACCAGGCAGGTGGAGGGAACCGGCCTGGGCCTCTCGCTCACGCGCCGCATCATCGAGCTTCACGGCGGCACCATGAGCCTGACCAGCGAGCCCGGCGTGGGCTCCGTGTTCAGCTTCCGTCTGCCTTTGGCCGGGCTGGTGAACACCGACGGCCACCGTCACAACCGCATCCTGCTCGTTGAGGACAACCGCAGCAACCGGGAGCTGGCCACCATGGTCCTCACCGGCAACGGCTTCGAGGTGGACATCGCAGTCGACGGCAACGAGGGTCTGCACAAGGCCCGGAGTTCCATCTACGATCTCGTGCTGATGGACATCGAGCTCCCGGGCATCGATGGACTCACAGTCACCCGGATGCTGAAAAGTGATCCCCGGACGGCATCCGTCCCGGTCGTCGCACTCACCGCCAACGCCATGAAGGGCAACGAGCAGGAGGCTCTCGCCGCCGGCTGCTCGGGGTACATCTCTAAGCCAATCGAGGTGGCCAGCTTCGTGAGGCGGATCGCCACCTACCTGGAGACCGAAGCGTCATGACCGGAGCCGCAAAGACCGTCCTCATCGTCGAGGACGACGCCCCCAGCCGCGAGGTGGTCCGGCTCGCCTGCAGCGCGCAGAACCACACCCTTCTCGAGGCCGCCAACGGCGTCGAGGGCCTGGCCGCGGCGCGCGAACAGAACCCGGACCTGATCATCCTCGACATCAACCTGCCCGGGATGAGCGGCCTCGACGTCTGCCGCCGGCTCCGCTCCGAAGGCTCACGCGTGCCGATCATCATGCTCACCGCCAAGGCGGACACCATCGACGTGGTCGTCGGGCTTGAGCTTGGCGCCGACGACTACGTCACCAAGCCCTTCGAGGTGCGCGAGCTGATGGCGCGCATCGGAGCGCACCTCCGTCGCAGCGAGATCTCCTCGCAGGAGCAGCCCCGGGACCGCTTCGAGTTCCCCGGCCTGACCATCGACCTCGGCCGCCGCCAGGCCTTCCGCGACGGCGAGGAGGTGATGCTGACGCTCACCGAGTTCAACCTCCTGGCCCTGCTCGCCTCACGGCCGGGCCAGGTGATGAGCCGCGGCGAGCTCCTCCGTCGCGTCTGGGGTTACGAGGTCGAGATCGAGACGCGCACCGTTGACGCCCACGTTTACCGGTTGCGCCGCAAGATCGAACCCGACGCAGAGAAGCCGACGTACATCCACTCCGTGCCAGGCATCGGCTACAGGTTCTCGGGGTAATCGCAAGGACGAGGCGCCGGGGGAGGAGGTGCCGTTGACGGGCTGAACCCCCGGTTTCCCTTCGTGGCTCCTAGTAGATGAAGCCGGTTACCGACCGGTCGCCCGCGGCGATGCTTCGGTGGTCGACCCGGCCCCAGCCGCCACCGTTGCCCCAGAAGTTCATCTCGGCCACGGTGAAGCTGCCGTCGGCGTTGACGCTGTCGACGATGGCGACGTGGCCGGACCAGCCATCGTGGAAGACCACGATCGACCCGGTCACCGGCAGGTGCCCTTCGGGGCGGATGCCGTTGGCGTTCTCGAACCAGGCCCAGGCATTGCCGCCCCAGCTGACGTCACGACGGCTGGCGACGTAGTAGGTGCACTGCCCATACGGGAAGGTGTCGGGCCCGTGGCTCTCGATGATCACGGGGACAGCGCCCGGCGTACGCGAGAAGTACCTGCCCACCAGCGCGCCCGACGGAGCGGCGCTCAGGGGCACCTGGAGATAGCTACCCGCCGCGCGCGCGGTGTCCTTGGCGAGCGCGTTGTAGTCGAGGAGCACGCGGGGGTCGACGCCGAGGCGGAGCGCGAAATGGCTGGGACGCTCATCGGGGAGGACCGCCACCAGGGCGCCCGGGCCCGGCGGCAGGAGCAGCGTTGCGCCGGGAGCGGGCTGGGCGCCGCTGCCCAGCCCGTTGGCCCAGCGGATCGCAGCAGCGTCGGAGTGGTTGGCCGTGGCCAGAGACTCGACAGTCTCGCCGGCGCCGACGACGATGGTCTGGGCCGGCCGCGCCGCGATCGGCGGGACGGTGGCGGGGCGCTCGATGATGGCGCTGAGGATGATGTCTGTGGTTGCGTGGGGTGCGGGGAGCAGCGCGGCGACCGGCGCGGCGCGGTGCGGAGCCAGCACGGGCACCAGGACTGCAGCGAGCAGCACCCATGCGTGGCGGATCAGTCGATGTCGGTTACCGCGGATCTCGAGCCCCTCTTGCAGACGCCACGGACGCCCCCGACGCCCCTCCCTTCTCACGACGAGCCGCGCCCGAGGCTAACAAAGGGTTGTGGTCGGCGTCAAAGAGGCTCAGTGAGGCACTGGGTCCGCGATCGCGCCCTCGTTCTCGACCGCCTCGATCTCGTCCCCCAGCCGCGGCAGGCTCTCGACGTCGACCGCGCCATCGTCGGCCGTGGTCATGGGCTCGCTCCCCCGCTGCGAGCGGTAGAAGGCGCCGAGGAAGATGTTGGCGATCGCCGCCAGGGGCACCGCGAAGAGCGCGCCGAGCACGCCGGCAACCTCAGCCCCGATGAGCAGGGCTGCCATGGCCACGAGTGGGTGCAGCTTGGTCACGTGACCTGCGATCCGCGGCCCGACGATGTACGCGTCCAGCGCGTGACCCAGGAGCCCAGCGACAGCTGCGAGGACGGCAAGCAGGGGACCCTGCAGCAGGGCGACCACCACGCCCAGCGCCATGGCGACGATGGCGCCGATGATGGGCACGAACTCCAGGAGGAAGGCGGCCACACCGATCACGACGGCGTAGTGGACGCCCAGCGCGCTCAGGGCCAGGGCAGTGTAGGCGCCGATGATCAGGGACATCAGCGTTTGACCGCGCACGTAGGCGGCCATTGTCGATCCGGTCGCGAGAACAGCGAAATCAAACTTCCCGCGGTGCTCGGGAACCAGGTTCCGCATGGTCGCTACCAGGCCACGACCATCGACGAGCAGGTACATGGAGATAACGACGACGAGCACCACGTCGGCGACCGTGGTGGCGACGGATGCAACCACGGTGAAAGCGCTTCCGACGAGGCCGGACGTGGATGGAACGAGCGAGTGGAGGTTGATGTTGATCCCTCGCTCAGCCAGGCTGCCCTGCAGTTGGTTGACCAGCTGGGGAATGTGACGCGCCTGGTCGACGAGAGTCGGGACCACAAGGGCGATGACTGCACCGATCGTGGCGAAGGTCACCAGGTAGAGACCCAGCACCGCCGGGGCGCGGTGGCTGCGAAAACCCGGCACACGCTGTAGCAGATCGACAACCGGGTTGAGGATGAGCGCGATGATCGCCGCGAAGAGAAACAGGAGTATGACGTTGAAAAGGTGGCCGATCAGCCCCGAGGCGCCGGCGTAGATGCCGACAACCCCGGCGACGATGGCGATCCACACCAGGCTCTGAAGAGGCCGGCCCAGGCGTTGCCAGACGGTCGGCTGTCCAGCCACGCCCTCGGCCGAGGGCTCCGGGTGTCCGAGCACTTTCACTCCCAAACCACTATAGGGCGAGTGTAAGGTTTGCCGGGGGTGGCGCCTTGCTCCACGTCGCTGCCCGAGGCCTTGGCCCACCTCTTGGACTGATGGCCAAACTGATATTGACACTGTCGGAAAGAGTGCTACTATCAGCACCATGAGGAAGTACAAGCCCGTTGAACTGCCGCTCAAGGCCGTCCCGCAGGAACTCGCCGAGGAACACGCCGTCTGTCCGAACTGCCTCGACCGGGATGCCGGGGTGATCGGGCGGCTCGGGCTTCGCCTGGTGTTCAAGTGCCAGCGATGCCGCGTCCGCTTCCATCGGCAGACCGCGATGGTAGGACTGGCCTGACGCGCTGACCCGGGCATCGGGCCTGCGACACTTGCAGGCCGTGCCTGGGTCGCCTCCCGCCCATCTCGCCACCACGCGTCGCGGCACTGCTCTCGAGGCCGTGGTGCGGGGTCACGTCGCCGTCGTCGACGCCGGCGGGCGGCTGCTCGGCGGCGCCGGGGACCCGGACGCCACCACCACCCTGCGCAGCTGCGTCAAGCCTCTGCAGGCGCTGCCGTTCGTCAGGCGTGCGGTGGATGCGATCGGGGCCGGCGACGCCGCGATCGCGGTGGCCTGTGCTTCGCACCAGGGCGAGGCCGTCCACGTCGACACCGTGCGCGGCCTGCTGCAACGCGCGGGGGTCGACGAGGATGCGCTGAGCTGCGGCCCGCAGCTCCCGGCCGACGGCGAGACGGCACGCGAGCTGCTCGCCTCCGGCGGAGCGCCCGCACGGGTTCACAACAACTGCTCGGGCAAGCGCGCGGCCATGCTGGCGGCCTGCCGGGTGTCGGAGTGGCCGCTGGCCGGGTATGCCGCCTACGACCATCCACTCCAGGCCGAGATCCGCGCGGTGATGAGCGGTTTCGCGGGCACTGACCTGGCGCAACGTCCCCATGGCATCGACGGCTGCGGCCTGCCCACCCACGAGCTGCCGCTGCGCACCATGGCGGGGATGTTCGCCGCCGCAGCCGCCGACCCCGACGTCCGGCGCTGCCAGGACGCCATGGCTGCCTTTCCCTACCTGGTGGCGGGGCGCGGTCGCTTCGACACCGCCGTTCTCGAGGCCGCGGGCGGGGCTGTCACCGTGAAGGTCGGCGGCGCCGCGGTGTGGATCGCGATACGCCGGCCCGACGGCCCCGTGCTGGCCATCAAGCTCGAGGCCGGCGATCCGTTCGCCATGCCCGCCGTGGCGCTGGCGGCGCTCACGACCCTCGGTTGGATCGACGAGGCGGCCCTTGCCGGTCCGTGGCTGGCCCCCTTCCGCCGGGTCGCCCTGCGCAACTGGGAGGGTCTCGAGGTGGGGTCGAGCGCCCCCGAAGCCGGGTGGCTTGACGGTCTCGGTGCTTGATCACCCGGGGCCCGGGAAACCCGGTCCCGCGGTGGTATAGTGTCGCCGGTAATGTTGACGTCCATGTCAACTTCGGGCTCGCTGACGCGTTGGTCCTCGCGGTCCATCGTCTGCGGTTGACGGTCGTCGGCGTCTTCCAGGAGGTCGGGAATGCCTGATCAGAGCCACGTCGGTCGCCGCTACGAGGCCGCCGGGCAGGTGGTTGACGGGGCTGGCGCCAGGGCGTTCGCGACAGCGATCGCGGGGCTGGACGAGGTGTTTGCGCCGGGGGCGGTGCCACCGACGTACGCGGCCGTGTACGCGCTCTACCCGACCCTCTACCAACTCTTCGGCGACGCCGAGGTGGAGGTCAACCTCGCCGGCCTTGTCCACGGCGAGCAGACGTTCGAGTGGCCCACGCCGGTCCATGCGGGCGACGTGGTGGATGCCTCGGCCGTGATCGCGTCTGTCGAGCAGAAGCGCGGCATGACGTTTGTGGGCATCGAGCACGAGGCCCGCCGGCAGGACGGCGAGATCGTCTGCCGCGGCCGCTCGCTGATGATCATCCGATGAGCGACGCAACCACCGCTGTGCTCGGCGCCGCCGCCGTCGGGGACGAGATGACCCCGCTCTCACGCACTGTCACCCAGGAACAGATCAACGCCTACGCCGACGCGTCTGGTGACCACAACCCGATCCACGTCGATCCCGACTTCGCGGTGGCCGTCGGCCTCCCCGGCACCATCGCCCACGGGCTGCTCGACATGGCCATCCTCACGGAGTCGGTGGCGCGCTGGGCGCACGGCTACGAACAGGTCGCGTCCGTGACCTGCCGTTTCTCGAAGCCCCTGCGCCCGGGTCAGACCATCACCTGCACCGGGCGGGTCATCGCTGTCGACGATTCCAACCGAACCGCCACCCTCGAGCTCGAGGCCACCTCGAGCAGCGGGGAGCGGGTGCTCACCAACGGCCGGGCCACGGTCCGGCTGACACGCTAGAGGGACACATCAAGATGGCCTTCGAGTTCAGTTTCACCCAGGAGCAGGAGGAGATTCGCAAGCTCGCGCACGAGTTCGCCGTCAACGAGATGCGTCCCGTCGCGGCGGAGTACGACGAGAAGGAGGAAACGCCGTGGGCCGTGATGCAGAAGGCACACGACCTCGGGCTCGACGCCGCCAGCGGCTTCCCCGAACAGTACGGCGGCGGCGGCCTCGACCTGATGACGTCGATGATCCTCACCGAGCAGCTGTCCTGGGGTGACGCCGGCATCGGCGTGTCGATCAACGCCAGCGGCCTCGCCGGTGCCGGCATCATCGCCATGGGCACCGAGGATCAGAAGAAGAAGTACATCGGAATGCTCTGCGACCCCGCCAAGCTGCGCATCGGCGCCATGGGTCTCACCGAGCCCAACAGCGGTTCCGACTCGATGGCGCTCGAGTCCACAGCCACCAAGGTGGAGGGCGGCTACGTCCTCAACGGCACCAAGCAGTTCTGTACCAACGGCGGCATCGCCGACATCCAGGTGGCGTTCGTCACCACCGACAAATCCGCCGGCGCCGCGGGCATCGCCGGTTTTGTCATTGAGAAGGACACGCCCGGGATGCGTCAGGGCCGCAAGGAGAAGAAGCTCGGGGTGCGCGCGTCACACACCGCGCAGGTGATCTTCAAGGACTGCTTCGTCCCCGAGGAGGCGCGGCTCGGCTTCGACAAGGCCGGCAACGCCGCCGGCCCGGGCGCCGTCGGCGCCCTGCTCATGCTCGAGGCCACCCGCCCCATGGTCGCCGCCGGGGCCGTTGGCATCGCTCGCGCCGCCTTCGAGTTCGCGCGCGACTACTCGCTGGAGCGTGTCGCGTTCGGCAAGCCGATCGCGCGTCATGAGGCGATCGCCTTCAAGCTCGCCGACATGGCCACCGAGATCGACGCCGCCCGGCTGCTCGCCTGGCGCGCCGGCTGGATGGCGGAGCAGGGGATCCCCATGGGGCGTGGCGAGGGCTCGATGGCCAAGCTCTTCGCCGGCGATATGGCGATGCGGGTCACCGTCGACGCCGTCCAGATCCTCGGCGGCTACGGGTACATCAAGGAGTACCCGGTCGAGCGCTTCATGCGCGACGCCAAGATCTACCAGATCTGGGAGGGCACCGCCGAGATCCAGCGCCTGGTGATCAGCCGCTACGTCCTCGGCGAGCGCCGGGCCGCGGGGAAGGCGAGGCTGGCCCAGGCCAGCTGACCATAATTGCGGGCCGGTTCATCAAGAGGCGAGGCGAGCGGAGGGCCCCATGTTCGAGCTCACGGGCAAGGTCGCGTTGGTCACCGGCGGCTCGCGCGGGCTTGGCCGTGCCGACTGCCTGGCGCTGGCGAGGGCGGGTGCGGACGTCGTCGTCACCGACATCCTCATCGAGAGCGACCCCGACATCCAGCAGTCGGCGGAGCGGGCGCAGTCGGCGCTCGCCCAGCTGTTCACCTCGCAGAACGTCGTCTACGCCGAGCGCACCAGCGAGGAGATCCGCGCCATGGGGCGGCGCTCGGCGGCGATCAAGATGGACGTCACCGACCGCGAGCAGGTGGGCACGGTGTTCGAGCAGGTGGTCGCCGAGTTCGGCTCGCTCGACATCCTGGTCAACAACGCCGCCACCCTCGACCACGTCGCCCAGATCGAGACCCAGTCCGACGAGCTCTGGGACCGCGACGTCAGCGTCAACCTCACCGGCGCCTACAACTGCACCAAGGCGGCCTTCACCCACATGCGCCAGGCGGGCGGCGGGCGGATCGTCTACATGTCCTCGGTGGCGGGCAGCCTGGGCGGCTTCGGCCAGGCGTCCTACGCCGCCACCAAGTCGGCGATGGTCGGCCTGGCCCGCACCACCGCGCTCGAGGGGGCCCGCTACGGCATCACCGCAAACGTGGTGGCGCCGGGGATCATCGCCACCGAGGCCTTCAGGATGGGCAATCCCAAGATGAACGACCGGATGGTGCTGCGCACCGCGATGCGGGCGCCCGGCGAGCCCGAGGACGTCGCCCACGCGATCGTCTTCCTCTGCTCCCCGGAGGCCCGCTACGTCACCGGACAGGTGCTCCACGTCGCCGGCGGCATCGACCTCTTCACCTTCTGATGAGCAGCACCCCGGACGCCCCGCCCATGGTCGCGGTCGAGCGCGACGGCGCCGTCGCCGTGGTCCGCATGAACCGGCCCAAGGCGAACGCCATCTCCCCCGACCTCGTGAACGCCATCGCCGGCGCGGTCGAGGCGCTGGGGGAGGACGCGTCGGTCCGCTGCATCGTGATCGCCAGCGCCATCGAGCGCTTCTTCATGGCGGGGGCGGACATCGGGATGATGGCCGGGGGCGGCATGGGGATCGACGGCGACGGCCCCTCCTTCCTCGAGCGCTTCAGCGCCCCCGAGCGGGTCGCCAAGCCGGTGATCGCGGCGATCGGCGGCCACGCCCTCGGCGGCGGCTGCGAGCTGGCGCTCTGCTGCGACTACCGCCTCATGGTCGACGACGGACGCAGCACGATCGGGCTCACCGAGACTTCGCTCGGGATCATCCCCGGCGCCGGCGGGACCCAGCGGCTGCCCCGCCTGGTGGGCCGCGCCCGTGGGCTGCACATGATCATGGAGGCCAGCCGGCTGCGCGCCCCCGAGGCGCTGTCGATCGGCCTGGTCGACGCCGCCCTTCCCCCCGAGGGCTTCGAGGCAGCGGTGATGGAGAAGGCGCACTCGCTCGCCTCGATGGCGACGCGTGCGCTCGGGCTGGCCAAGCGCGCGGTGCTCGAGGGCCTCGACCGCCCCGTCGACGAGGGGCTGCGCGCCGAAATGCGCGCCTTCCTCGAGGTCTTCCAGACCGCCGACGCCGCCGAGGGCTTCCAGGCCTTCCTCGGCAAGCGCGCGGCCGAGTTCCGGGGGGAGTAGCACGGCCGCCGGCGACCCCCTGCTCTGCGGCGTCACCTACTGGCCGGCGTCGACCGGTCCCTACCTCTGGCAGGCGTTCCCGGCGGTGCGGGTCGCCGCGGACCTCGCCGCGGCCCGTGCCCAGGGCTTCCCTGCGGTGCGCGTCCACCTCCCCTGGGACGCCTTCATGCCCTCCCATCGCGGGGTGAGCCGGCACCGCATCGGCGCCCTCGGCGACCTCCTCGAGACCGCCCGCGGCCTCTCCCTCGGGGTGGTGCCGGTGCTCTTCATCCAGACCTTCGGCGACTGCGTGATGTTGCCCCGGTACATGGTCGACCGCAAGCGGCCGCGCACCGGCGTGCGGGTGGTCTGCGAGGGCAGTGTCGAGCCCGGCGGTCCCCGCGACCCCTACGCCGACCCGCTGATGCAGGAGGCGGGAGTGGCCTGGCTCGAGGCCCTGCTCGACGCCTTCTCCAACCACCCGGCGGTGCTCGCCTGGGACCTCGGCCACGATCCGGCCACCACCGTCCGTCCCCGCCGGGTCACCCACCTCCCCGCCTGGGCCGAGCTGATGGCGGAGCGGGTGCGCGCCCGTGGCGACCGCTGCATGCTCACCCTCGGAGCCGGCGACCTGCTCATCCCTCGCGCGGTGCGCCCGCACCTGCTCGCCCCCCACCTCGACCAGCTCGGCCTGCTGGTGCTCCCCCAGCACCTGCGCCTCGCCGACGACCCCCTCGACCCCGCGCCGACGGTGTTCCTCGCCCAGCTGGCGCTGCGCCTGGCGGCGCCCACCGGAACCCCGCCCCCGCTGGTGGTCACCACCGGGGTGGCCTCCGGCGAGCCTCGGGAGCCGCCGCCCGCGGAGGCAGAGCCCGCGGAGGGGCGGTCGCCCCCGCCGGCGGTCGAGGACACCGTCACCGTCCCCGAGGACGTCGCCGCGCGCCACGCCGCGGACCTGCTCTCGCGGCTCGGCGAGGTGGGGGTCGCGGGCCTGGTGGCGACCTCATGGTGCGACCTCACCGGCCGGGTCGTCGAGGCGCCGCCGTACGACCACCGCCCCTGGCTGTCGCGGCACGGCCTGCGCCGCGCCGGCGGCGAGGCCAAGCTGGTCGGCGAGGTCTGGGCGCGCACGGCGCGCCGCGAGCCGGCGGTGGCCCCGGCCGACCCGTGGCCCGACCGGCTCGATCCGGACGACTACTACGGGGCCCTGCCGGACAGCGCCCGCGACCTATTCTCGGAGTGGCGGCGGGAGCGCGAGGGGGCCTCGGCGAGGGCGCTGGAGGAGGGCGGCGGGCCGAGGTGAGCGAGCCCGGGATCGGTCCGGCCCTGGTATCCTCGGTCGAGGCGCCGCACTGCGCAGGCCCGGACCCGGCGGTCCGGGAGCGCCGCGCGGCCCTTCCCTCAGCATGTTCTCGCAGCGTCTCCCGCTGACCGAGGCCGTCCCATCGTGGTCGGGAACACGTCTGGGTACCGGACCGGGGTCAGCATGTCCCGGAGGACCGCCTCAGTGCCCGAAGGCCGCATCAAGAAGATCATCCACGACCGCGGGTTCGGCTTCGTCCGCGCCGATGACGGCAACGAGGTCTTCTTCCATCGGACCGAGCTCAGCACCGTCGACTTCGATTCCCTCCAGGAGGGACAGGCGGTGACGTTCGACGTGGTCAACAGCCCCAAGGGCCCGCGCGCCCGCAACATGAAGCAGACCGAGACGGCCTGAGCCGGCGCGGAGCCGGGCCGGGACACCCGGTCCGGCTCCCGCCGCGCGGCGCCGCCTCTAGAGATCCGGCGACGGCGGCCGCAGCTCCCGCATCCGGCCCAGCGCCGCCTCCACCCGCCCGGCGTCGGCGCCGCGCACCCGGATCACCAGCTCGCGGGTCTCGGTCTGCGGATACGAGCCGACCATGACGTCGGGGAACTCGCTCTCCAGCCGGCGCATGGGCTCGAAGAACTCGGCCTCGATCGCGTGCCGGTAGCGGAGCTCCACGACGATGGGCGCCGACCCGCCCACGAAGAAGGCCGGCAGCATCTCCTCGGAGAAGATCCGCTTCAGCTCGCGGGGCACCCCCGGCAGCACCAGCAGCCAGCGTTCCGAGCCGCCGGCGGCGGGGAGGGGAAAGGCGAGCCCCGGCGCCATGCCGCTGCGGTTGGCGAGCACGGTGGCGCCCCGGGGCACCACCGTCATTCTCCGGTTCGGCTCGGTCATCCGGTTGCTGTCGATCCAGCCGGCGGCGTGGATCCGGTCGACGACGCGCTGGACGTGCGCCTCGGCGTCGGGATGCACCTCCAGGGGCTGGTCGAGGGCGGTGGCGAGGGCCTCGAGGGTGCGGTCGTCGGGGGTGGGACCGAGCCCTCCACAGACCAGCACCCGAACCACCGCGGGGTCGTCGACGGCGGTGCGCACGGCTCGACGATCGCCGGCAGGCGGTCCGGCACCACCGCGATGCGGATGCAGGGAAACCCCGCCTCGCGTAGCTGTCCGGCCAGCCAGTGCGAGTTGGTGTCGAGGGTGAAGCCGCCGAGGATCTCGTCGCCGACGGCGACGATGACGGTGCCCGCCGCGCTGTCTGCCATGGCCGGAACGGTACCAGCGGGCCCGGATGGCCCGGCGCGATCGGCGTCGCCCAGCGGCTACAATCCCCCGGTTCGCGGCCGCCATTGCCTCTCCCGTGGTCGCCAATGCCGACGAGGTGCCCATGACCCTGAACGTTCTCGTGCCCATCGCGCTGGCCGGTGGGGTCGCCCTCCTCTACGCCATCTACCTCATCTTCTGGGTGCTGAAGCAGCCCGAGGGCAACGAGCGGATGCGCGAGATCGCCCAGGCCATCCAGGAGGGGGCGCAGGCATACCTCAACCGGCAGTACACGATCATCGCGGGCATCGGCGCGGTCATCGCCGTCTTCCTGGGCGTCGCCCTGGGGATCAAGACGGCGGTGCTCTTCGTGCTCGGCGCGCTGCTCAGCGGCGCCGCCGGCTACGTGGGCATGAACATCTCGGTGCGCTCCAACCTGCGCACCGCCGAGGCGGCCCGGAGCGGCATCCAGCCGGCACTGCGGATGGCGTATCGCGGCGGCGCGGTCACCGGCTTCTTCGTGGTCGGTTTCGGCCTCATCGGCGTCGTCCTCGCCTACGGCCTCTTCAAGGACTTCGACGCCCTCACCGGCTTCGCGTTCGGTGCCTCGCTGATCTCCGTCTTCGCCCGTCTCGGCGGTGGCATCTACACCAAGGCGGCCGACGTCGGCGCCGACCTGGTGGGCAAGGTGGAGGCGGGCATCCCCGAGGACGACCCCCGCAACCCGGCGGTCATCGCCGACAACGTGGGCGACAACGTCGGCGACTGCGCGGGCATGGCGGCCGACCTGTTCGAGACCTACGCCGTGACCATGGTGGCCACCATGCTGCTGGCCAGCCTGGTCTACAAGGACCACCTCGCCTTCATCGTCTTCCCGCTGATCATCGGCGCCGTCGGCATCGTGGCCTCGATCATCGGCTCGCAGTTCGTCCGCCTGCCGCGCAACGGCTGGATCATGGGCGCGCTCTACCGCGGCCTGGCGGTGACCGTGGTCATCGCCATCCCGTTGATCCTGGCGGCAACGCTGGTCCTCGACAACCGCGGCGAGTTCAACGACGCCGGCTTCCTGGCCGGCTCCTCGGCCATCCGGCTCTTCTGGTGCGCGGTCATCGGGGTGGTCATCACCGTGCTGCTGGTGGGCGTCACCGAGTTCTTCACCGGCGCCCAGTTCTGGCCGGTGCGGACCATCGCCAAGGCCTCCCAGACCGGCCACGGCACCAACGTCATCGCCGGGCTGGCGATCGGCATGGAGGGCACCGCCATCCCGGTGCTGATCATCGGCATCGGCATCCTCGCCAGTGCCGGGCTGGCGGGCATCTACGGCATCGGCATCGCCGCCACGGCACTGCTCTCCATGACCGGCATCGTGGTGGCCATCGACGCCTACGGGCCCATCACCGACAACGCCGGCGGCATCGCCGAGATGGCGGACCTCCCCGAGGAGGTGCGCAACGTCACCGATCCGCTGGACGCCGTGGGCAACACCACCAAGGCGGTGACCAAGGGCTACGCCATCGGCTCGGCGGGCCTGGCGGCACTGGTGCTGTTCGCCTCGTACACCATCGAGTTGAGCCGGAACAACACCGGCCGGTCATTCACCTTCTCGCTGACCGATGAGCAGGTGATCGTGGGCCTCTTCCTGGGCGGCATCATGCCCTTCCTCTTCGGCGCCCTGGCCATGCTGGCCGTGGGCCGCGCCGCCGGCGGCGTGGTCGAGGAGGTGCGCCGGCAGTTCCGTGAGATCCCGGGGATCATGGAGGGCACCGGCAAGCCGCTCTACGGGCGCTGCGTGGCCATCGTCACGGCCTCGGCGCAGAAGGAGATGATCCTGCCGGGCATCCTGCCGGTGGTGGCGCCGATCGCGGTGGGGCTGCTCTTCGGACCCATCACCCTGGGCGCCATGCTGCTGGGCACCATCGTGGTCGGCCTCTTCGTGGCGCTGCAGATGACCACCGGCGGCGGCGCCTGGGACAACGCCAAGAAGTACATCGAGGAAGGCAACTACGGCGGCAAGGGGAGCGACGCCCACGCCGCCGCGGTCACCGGCGACACCGTCGGCGATCCCTGCAAGGACACCGCCGGCCCGGCCATCAACCCCATGATCAAGGTGATGAACATCATCGCCATCCTGCTGGCGCCGACCGTCGCCGTCCACCACGTCTTCTACTAGGGTCCGCCGGGCGACCCCCGGGCTCGGCTACTCTCACGCCCCGTGGCGCGAATGACCTACAAGGCGGCGACCCTGCCGCTGCGACGCCGGCTGATCGGCGCCCTGATCGTGGTGGCCGGCGCCCTGGTGGTGGCGGTGGGCTTCTTCACCACGCTGACCCCCAACGCCAGCGGGACCGCCGCCCAGCAGAACCTGATCGTGGACGGCCACGCGCTCTCGCTGACCAGCGGCAGCGGCACGCCTGCCGACGCGCTCCGGCACATCGTGGACCACGGCGTCACCACCACCTCCACCATCCAGACCATGGCGGACTTCGCCTTCCGGACCGGCATCGTGGCCATGGCGGCCGCCGGGATCTTCGGGCTGGCACTGCTGCTCGGACCCATGCGCGGGCTGATCGGCCTGGCGGCAGGCATCGGCCTTCTCGGGCTGGCCGTCTGCACGGCGGTCACAGCGGGGGAGTCGGCGGCCCTCTCCACGGCCAGCAACGGGACCCTCCACACCGATGTCGGCACCGGCGTGGTGGTGCTGGCGCTCGGCTTCGTGGCCATCATGGCCGGCGGCGCCCTGGCCGCCCTCCGGCCGCTCGCCGGGCTGGTCAGCGGTATCAGCCTGGCGGTGCTCTCGGTCTTCGTCGGCATCGTGCTGGCGCTGGTGGTGGGCGGCGACCATCTGGCCACGCAGGCGCCCAACCGTCAGGGCGGCACCAGCCTGGTGCTGGGCCCGCCGGCCCGGTGAGCGGCTCGAGGCCGCGCCTGGGCTACGTGGTCCGCTTCGTCGAGGACCTGGGACCCGCCGTGCGCTTCTTCGAGGAGGTGCTGGGACAGCGCCTGACCAAGCGGACGGACCATTGGGCGCAGTTCGACTGCGGCTCGCTGCGCCTCGGGCTCTACGAGCGCTCGGCGATGGCGGCGGCGCTGGGCGTCCCCGCGGACGAGCTGGGACGCAGCCCGGGCGCTGTCGAGCTGGCCTTCGAGGTCGATGACGTGGACGCCGCCTGGGCCGCCGCACTGGCGGCGGGGGCGGCCGGCTGGAAGCCGCCGATGGACCGTCCCTGGGGTGAGCGCACCGCCTACCTCGTCGACCCCGACGGCGGCCTGGTCGAGCTGTTCTGTCGCCCCGGCGACCCACGATAATTCCCGACTCGTGGCCGCGCCGCCCGACGAGTACACCCTCGAGATCAACCAGACGAGCGATCAACTCGCCAGGCTCAAGGCTGCCGAGGCGTCGGCGGCCGTGCTGGAGGAGTTCGAGGCGCAGCTGCGCAACCTGAAGGCGCTCCATCGTGCCGCCCTGGACACCCACGCGGCCGCCGATCCGCGGCTGCCCCTGGCGCTGCGCCGGCTCGGCTTCGGCGAGTGGACGCTCGCCAATGTCTACGCGTTCGTGTACGAGGCCGCCATGGCCGAGGAGGACGACGGCCGCGACCTGGCCAACGTCATCGGCCACACCGACTATGCCGCGTCGCTGCTCGCCGCCTTCGACGAGGTCGGCTGACCGACGCGCTCACCCTGGCCCTGCCGCCGGGCCCGCCGCCGGCTCAGCCGGACGGTGTCCGCTTCCGGGAGCGCGATCTGCCCTGGCGGCCCTGGGCGGCGTCGCCGGCGGGCCGGTCGGGCAGCACCGGCGTCTCACGCTCGGTGCCGTCGGTGATCGCCCTCGGCTCCATCACGGACACGCTCGGCGCCTCCAGGTTGAGACTGGCGCGGATCTCCTCGAGCCGCTTGTCGCCCTTGGCCTGGAGCATCGACTGCTGGACCTCGAGCACCCGGGCGTCGACCGAGGTCGAGGCCAGGTCGGCCGCCCCCAGCGCCCGGGCGTAGCGGGCCTCGATCTTGAGGCGGATCTCGTCGAGGGTCGGGGTGTCGCCGGGCACCGCGGTGACGCTCGACTCCATGCTCTGCAGGGCGGCGTTCATGCGCTCCTGCATCTGCGCCTGCTCGAGCTGGGTGAGCAGGGTGGTCTTCTCGGCCATCTTCTCCCGCAGCAGCATGTCGTTCTGCTGGACGGCGCGCCGCGCCGCCTCCGCCGAGGCCAGGGCCTTGTCGTGCAGGCCCTTCATGTTCTCCATCGAGCCCTCGATACTGGCCAGCTGGGCGGCGAAGGCCCGGGCGGTCTGCTCGAACTCGCCCGCCTTCTGGGCGTCGCCCCTGGCTCGCGCCTCATCGGCCAGGCGCAGGGCGTGCCCGGTCGAGCTGTGCAACTTCTCGACGTCGTCGATGGCGCGCCCCAGCTGGATCTGCAGCTGGTGCTGGTTGGCGAGCACCGCCTGGGCCTGCTGGGTGAGCAGCTGGTGCTGCCGGCGGGCCTCCTCGATGGCCTGCTCCAGCTGGATGCGCGGATCGGCGCGCTCCTCCTGCTTGCCCCGGAGCCAGGCCCCGACGTACCGCCACTGACGTCGTACGGCCCTGATCATGTCGTGCCTCCATGACGGCGTCGCGGCGCCGCGGCCGCGTGAATGTCCGAGGCGGATGGTAGAGCCGGGGACTGGGCCTCGCCGGATCAGTGCCTGGTGGCGGCCACCGGTACGTCCCTGGCGGCGATCGGCAGGGCCGCCGCCAGCTTCTTGCCGGGGTTGAGCCGCCCCGCCGGGTCGAGGGCCGCCTTGAGCCGGCCCATCAACGCCAGTGTGCCCGCGCCCAGCTGCTCCTCGAGGTACCCCACCTTGACCTGGCCGACGCCGTGCTCGCCGGTCAGCGAGCCACCCATGGCCAGCACCGCGCCGAAGAGCCGGCGGGCGGCGGCGTCGCCGCGGGCGCGCTCGCCGGGCAGTCGCGGGTCGATGAGGAAGGTGCAGTGCAGGTTGCCGTCGCCGAGGTGGCCGAAGGTGACCACCGGCACCTGCTCCGCCTCGCCGGCGAGGCGCGCCGCCTCGACACACTCGGCGACGCGGTCGCGTGGGACGACGACATCCTCGTTGACCTTGCCGATCATGACCCTGGCCACGGCGGCGCTGATCGCCCTGCGTGCCGCCCACAGCCGCGCCGCCTCGGCGGCGTCGCCGGCGACGTGGACGGTGGTGGCGCCCGCGCCCTCCAGTGCGGAGCGCAGGGCGTCGAGCTCGGCGTTGACGCCGGTGGCGTCCCCCTCCAGATCGGCGATCACCAGGGCGCCGGCGCCGGGGGCGACGGGGTCGGCCAGGCTGCGCGCGATGGCGTCGAGGGCGGCACCGTCGAGGACCTCGAGCGCTGCCGGCACCAGCCCGGCGGCGGAGATGGCGGCGGCGGCGTCGGCCGCACCCTGCATGCCGGTGAAGGTCGCGCCCACGGTGGCGCGCGTCTGGGGCGCGGCAATGGCGCGCAGCAGCACGTCGGTGATGACCGCCAGGGTGCCCTCGCTGGCGGGGAGCAGGCGCAGCAGGTCGTCGCCGTCGTCGCCGCCCTCGCCAACGCGCAGGATGCGGCCGTCGGCCAGCACCACCGTGGCCCCGAGCAGGAAGTCGGCGGTGGTGCCGTAGCGCAGCGCGTGCGCGCCCGCGGCGTTGCAGACCACGTTGCCACCGATGGTCGAGGTGGTGGCGCTGCCCGGGTCGGGAGGGTAGTAGAGGCGGGCCTCGGTGGCCCGGCGGTGGACGGTGGCGGTGACCACACCCGCCTCGACCTGGATGCGCATGGCCTCGGCCTCGACGCCGAGGACGCGGTTGAGGCGGGCCAGGTTGAGGACCACGCCGCCGGCCGGCTGCGCCGCGGGGACGGCGCCGCCGCTGTAGCCGGTGCCGGCGCCGCGGGGGATGACCGGCACGCGGTGGTGGGCGCAGGTGCGCAGGACGGCCGCCACCTCCTCGGCGTCGGCCGGGAAGACAATGGCGTCGGGGAGGCGGCGCTCGCCGCTGGCGCCGAAGGCGTCGTAGGCGTAGGCGGCGAGGTCGGCCGGGCGGCCGAGCGCATGGCGGAGGCCCACCTGGGCGGCGAGGTCGCGGAGCAGCCGGTCGGCCATCGCGCCGGGATGGTAGCCGCGGATCACTGCCTCACGGCACTCTGGCTGCCGCCTCGACCCCGGTAGACTGGGTCCGATGGCGGACCCCCAGACGCAGATCCAGTCGCTGGAACGCGCCCTCGGAACGGTCATCGAGCCCGAGCTGCACAAGGACCTCATGACCCTTGGGATGGTCAAGGACATCCGGGTGGAGGGCTCGACCGCCCGCATTCGCATCGTCCTGACCACGCCGGCGTGCCCCCTCAAGGACCGCATCCGCCGCGAGGTGGAGGCCGCGGTGGTGGGCACCGTCGACGGTGTCGATTCGCTCGACATCACCTGGGATGCCGACGTCAGCCGCACCAAGGGTGTGCCCGGCCGCCAGAGCATCCCCGGCGTCCGCAATGTCGTGGCCGTCAGCGCCGGCAAGGGCGGCGTGGGCAAGAGCACGGTCAGCGTCAACGTCGCCCTGGCGCTGGTGCAGGCGGGGGCGCGCGTCGGCCTCCTCGACGCCGATGTGTACGGGCCCAACGTGCCCATCATGCTGGGCATCCAGGGGATCAAGCCGCAGCCGGTGGGGGAGAAGATCGGCCCCATCCCCGCCTACGGCCTCAAGGCCATCTCCATCGGCAATCTGATCGACGAGGACCAGGCGGTGATGTGGCGCGGTCCCATGTTGAGTGGCGCCATCCGGCAGTTCCTCTACGACGTCGAGTGGGGTGAGCTGGACTACCTGGTGGTCGACCTTCCGCCCGGCACCGGTGACGCCCAGCTCAGCCTGGCCCAGGCCATCCCGCTCACCGGCTCCGTGGTCGTGACCACGCCCCAGGACGTGGCCATCGCCGACGTCAGCCGGGGCATCAAGATGTTCAAGACCCTGCGCGTGCCCGTGCTCGGCATCGTCGAGAACATGAGCGGCTTTGTCTGCTCCCACTGCGGCGAGCGCACCGACGTCTTCGGCAGCGGCGGCGGGCGCGACCTGGCGGCGCGCCTGCGGCTGCCCTTCCTCGGCGAGATCCCGCTCGACCCCCGGATCCGCACCGGGGGCGGCGCCGGCCAACCGCTCATGGCGGCGGCGCCGGACAGCCCCGCCGGGCAGGTCTTCCGTGACGTCGCATCGCACATCGCCGCCGAGGTGAGCAAGGAGAACTTCCGCGCCGAGGCCGGTCCGGTGCTGCCGTCCGGCCCTCGCATCGCCCTCGGCTGAGCCGGTGGCGCGCCCCGTGACGGCAGGCGTGCCGGCGCCGCCGCGGCCCCTGGTCGCGCCGGTGGCCGTGATGGCGGCGATGCCGGAGCATCCGGTTCCGCGCCATCCCCGGCTGCTGCGCACCGCGCTTCTGGTGGGCGCGGTGATCGGCATGGCCGACGCCACCATCGTCGCCGTGGCGCTGGACCCGCTGGGCCGCCACTTCGGGCAGAGCCTGGCCACCTCACAGGCGGTGTTGAGCGTCTACCTCGTCGTCGTCACCGCCTCGCTGCCGCTCACCGGGCGGCTCGGCGACCGGATGGGCCGGCGCACCGTCTACCTGGCCGGGTTCGCCGTCTTCGCCGCCGGTTCGGTCCTGGCGGCGACGGCACCCGGCTTCGGCGTCCTGCTCGCCGGACGGGCCGTGCAGGCGCTGGGTGGCGGCATGCTCACCTCCGGCAGCCTCGCCCTGCTGGCCCAGCACACCCCGCGGCACCGCACCGGGCGGGGGGTCGCCCTTCTGGTGGTGGCGCAGGCCATCGCGGGCATCGCCGCGCCGCCGCTGGGCGGCCTGCTGGTGGCGCTCTTCGGCTGGCAGGGGGTGTTCTGGGCCGGACTGCCGATCGCCGTGGCCGCCTTTGGGCTGACCCTCGCCGTCGTCCCTGCCGACCTCCTGCGCGGGCGTGAGATCCACCTCGACGTGGCCGGCGCCGCCGGGCTGGGGGCGTTGCTTCTCGGCGCCGGGGCGGCGCTGGGCGCCACGGCGGGTGATGCGCTGCTCGGCCTCGGCCCGCTTCCCTGGCTGGGCGTGGCGCTGGCCGGGCTGTCCATCCTGGTGATCGCCGAGCCGCGCGTGACCGCCCCCATCCTCGATGCCTCGCTGCTCCGGGGCCGCTTCGGGGGCGCCACCCTGGCCACCTTCCTGAGCACCGGCTCGCTGATGTCCTGCTTCGCGCTGCTGCCCTTCTGGCTGGAGCACGCCCACGGCGCCAGCGCCCTGCTGGCCGGTGTTGCCTTCCTGCCCATCGGGCTCGGCATCGGCGCCGCCTCCTCGCGGGCGGGACGGCTCGCCGACGCCGGCCACACCCGCCGGGTCACCACCCTGGGCATGAGTGTGGCGGCCACCGGCCTGGGCCTGGCAGCGGTGGCCGCACTCACCGACCTCTGGCCGCTGCTGGTGCTGGGGCTGCTGGTCATGGGTCTGGGCAACGGACTCTTCTCCTCGCCCAACACCGCGGCGGCCATCTCCATGGTGCCCCGGACCATCCTCTCCAGCGCCGCCGGGCTGCTGTCGACGGCGCGCAACGCCGGCGTGGTGGTGGGGCTGGGCGCCACCGGAGCCGCCTACACGGCCATGGAGCGCACCGGTGAGCGGGGGCGGGCCGACGCCGCCGCGGCCCTGCTCTTCGGCGCCGCCGCCGTCATCTGCCTCGTCGTCGCCGCGCTCGCGGCCCGGCTCCACGCCGGGGTTGCCGCCGACCCGGAGTAGCCAGGGCGGCTCCTGCCACCGCCACCCCCGCGGGGCGGCGGTGGCCCGTGTCATCCCAGTTGGCGGGGGCCGGTCGATGCCGGCCGCGGCGACGGCCGTGGCGGGTCCGCTCCACTGATGGACACGGCCGGTATCGCCGTCGTTGCAGGGCCGGCGGCGGAAGCGGGCGTCCCGCCGTAGATCGCCGACAGCTCGGCGGCGATCTGGCGCAGGTGCGTGCGGACGGCGTCCGGCGAGTGGATGGCGATGGCGGCCCCGAAGCCGGCCAGCTCGGCGGCGAGGACGTGGTGGTTGTGCGAGCCCACCTCGATGGGGATCCGGCCGTCGTCGCCGGCGGGCCCGATGCTGATGCGGGTGCCGAACCGCCAGCGCAGCACAGGGACCAGGGTCGGGTCCGCCGTGCCCTGCGCCTGGGCCGGCGCCCGGCGGCGGCCGACCTCCTCGGTGACCATCCGCCAGGCGGCGGCGAGGTCGAAGTCCGCCGGGCGCACCGCGGGCCGCCCGGTGAACTCGACCGACGTCACCCGGTCGACCCGGAAGGTGCGCAACCCGGCCTCGGTGTCGGCCACCAGGTACCAGGCCGCGCCCTTGCTGGCCAGCCCCAGCGGGTGCGCATCGCGCGTGGTGGCGCTGCCGTCCCTGGCCACGTACCCCAGGGTCACCTGCCGGCCCTCGACGATGGCGCCCTGCAGGGCGTCGAGGTGCGGCGGGTCGGGCCGGGCCACCACGCCGGGCCGGCCCCAGCCGCTCTGGTCGACGACCAGCGCGGCGGCCGCCCGCTCGGCCTCGCTGCGGAATGTCTCCGGGAGCGCTCGCACCAGCTTGCGCAGCGCCGACTTGACCGCCGGCGTGGCCTGAGACGAGGGGCCGGCGACCAGGAAGAGCGCCCGGGCCTCACCGGCGGTCAGCCCGCTCAGGTCGGTGCGGGCGTCGCCGATGAGCTGCCAGCCGCCCTCATAGCCCTGGCGCGAGTAGACCGGGATCCCGGCCATGGAGAGCGCCTCCAGGTCGCGCCGGGCGGTCCGCTCCGAGACCTCGAGTTCGACGGCGGCCTCGCGGGCGGTGAGGTGGCCCCGCGCCTGCAGGAGGAGCAGCAGTGAGACCAGCCGGTCGGCTCTCATGACGCGACATTGTCCCCGAGGAACCGGTCAGGAGGTGACCGGTTGCAACGCGCAGCATCGGCCTCATGAGCACCTCCACAGACCCCCGGTCGGCGTCCCAGACCGCGGCGCCCGTGCGCGTCGCCGATCCCCGTCCGCTCTTCGCGCGGGCAACCACTCTGGGTGGCGAGGTCCTCGCCGCCGTGCGCCCCGAGCAGCTCGACTCGCCCACCCCCTGCGCGGCCTTTGACGTCCGCAGGCTCGAGGAGCACCTCGTCGCCGTCCTCCGGCGCGTCGCCGCCATCGGTCGCGGCGAGCCCGCCATGGGCGTCGGCATCGACGGGCTCGGCATCGCCGATGACGGCATCATGGCGGCCTGGGGCGACGCCATCCGCGAGGTGCTGATGGCCTGGTCCGACGACGCCGCGCTGACCCGGCACGTCAGCCTGCCCTGGGGGGAGATGGACGGCGCCGCCGCGCTGGCGTCGTACCTCGCCGAGATCACCATCCACACCTGGGACCTGGCTCATGCCACCGGTCAGCAACCGGCATGGGACGGCGAGGTCGTCGCCGTCGCCGATGCCACCCTGCGGAGCAAGCTGCCCCTCTCCGAGCGCGGCGCCATGTTCGCGCAGGTCAGGAAGCGCCTGCCGCCGGAGCTGCAGCAGGCCGGGCCGCCCTTCGCCGACGCCGTCCCGGTCGCCGACGGCGCACCCGCCATCGACCGGCTCGTCGCCTGGAGTGGCCGGCGCCCCTAGGTGAGACGCGGCAGGCGGTCGCTCAGTCGCTCGCCAGGGCGGCCTGGGCGGCCGCGTGGAGGGCCTCGGAGGCCCCCTCCGTGTCGGTGAAAACGCGCACCACCTGGCTGTGCTGCGGCAGCCGGGCCACCAGCGCGTCCGCCCGGCCGCGCTCCACGCGGTCGCGCAGCGGGTCGTATACGGCGACGAAGCCGCCCGGGTCGAGCGGGTTCTTGGGCGCCACGCTGGCGGTGGCGATGTCCACCAGGAAGTTGATGTCACGGGCGTTCGCCGGCAGCTCGGCGGCGACCCGGGCGTGGAGATCGGCGGTGGCCTCGTCGGTGCGCAATGTGGCCTCGTAGACCAGCTGCCAGCGCAGCTGCCGGTCCATGATGCGCCGCCACCCCTCGGCCAGCTGGCGCTCGGTGGGGTCGCCGTGGCGCCAGCGGCGGACGGCCTCGAGGAGCGACCAGTCGGTGAGGTCGACGTACTCGTCGAGGTGGTCGCGGGGGTCTCCGCTCAGCAGGTGCGAGACGGTCTCGGCGAAGATCTCGCGCATCGAGAGGTCGATGCGGCGCACGGTGCGGTGGAAGTAGATGGACAGGTAGAGGAAGAGCCGGGCCTCGAGGAACATCTCCAGCGCCCCCAGCGCGTGGGCGTGGAGGACCACGGTGTCACCGCTCACGAAGGTGTAATGGAGGAGGCGCTGCATGTCCACGGCGCCGACGCTCACCCCGACCATGTAGGCGTCGCGGCGGACGTAGTCGAGGTTGTCCACGGTGGCGGGACCGCAGAGGATGGGCTTGCAGGCGCGCAGCCAGCCCGGCGGCTCGTAGCCAGGCATGTCGGCGGGCGCCATCACCCAGGCCACCCAGCGGGGATCCACCTGCTCGCCCGGCTCGAAGGGGCCGCCCGGGGCGGCGCGCAGCGCGCGGATCTGGTCGCCCAGCTCGTGCACGACGAGGTGGCGGCCGACGTCCTCGTGGTCGATGCCGAACGGGCTCAGCACCTCGCGGTCGAAGAAGTGCCCGAATGGCCCGTGGCCGCAGTCGTGGAGCAGCCCGGCCAGCCGCAGGGTCGACTCCACCAGGGCAGGCGACGGCGTGTCCGGAAAGGCGGCGCGCAGCGAGGGATCGATCTGGCGGGCGAAGAGCGTGGACAGGTGCATGGAGCCCAGCAGGTGGCTGAAGCGCGAGTGCTCGGCGGTGGGGAAGACCCACCAGGCGCTCTGCAGCTGGTGGATGCGGCGCAGCCGCTGCATCCAGGGGCTGTCCAGCAGGCCGCGCTCGCCCGGGTCCGAGCCCGAGCCCTTGGTGATCTCGATGTAGCCGTACAGCGGATCGGCGATCAGGTTGACCTCGGCAAAGCGCCGCGCCGCATCCACCCTAGTCACCTTCGGTAGCCTACGGCACCGAATGAGCGCCCCAGGCCGCCGCGGCCCGTCCCGGCCGCCGCGGGGGCCGCGCCCGGCGCCCCCGCCCGCTCCCCGGCAGCGGTCGATGCCGCCACCTGCCGCCGGCCCCCGCAGCCTCCCGGCGGTGCCACGGCCGGTGGCCATCCTCATCGCCGTGGTGGTGGCGACCGGCCTGCTTCTCGGCGGTGCCTTCATCTTCTTTCGGGGAGCGGACACGGCCCCCCCGGGTTGTCAGCCAGACCCGGAGGGCTGGAATGGCCAGGGCGGAGGGGGCACCCATGCCGCCTCCGGCAACACGGCGGCGCGCGCGCAGGGCGCCGGCTGGGCGCCGGCCTGGGAGACGCCGCGGCCGGCGGCCGACGCCGACCGCCTCACGGCGCCGCCGTCGGCCGCCTCGGGCCTGGTCTACACGGTCAGCGGGCGCGGCGAGCTGGTGGCGCTCGCCGCCGGCACCGGCGGCGAGGCGTGGCGCAGCGCCGCCGCCGGCGCGGCCGGACCCGGCACTCTCCCCGTGGCCCTCGACGGCTGCGCCGCGGTGGTGTCGACCCCGGAGTCGGGGGGCGGCGCCGTCCGCGCCGTGGTCCTCGCCACCCATCGACAGCAGTGGTCGCACGCCGTCCCGGACGCCCGCGGCGCGGCGCCGGCGCTGGACACGCACACCGTCTACGCGGGCGTGTCCGATCCGGGCTCCGCCGGCGCCGGAAGCGGCCTGGTGGCGCTGGCGCTCGCCGACGGCTCGGTCCGGATCAGGATCCCGCTGGGGGGCACCGTGGTGGGGTCGGTGGCGGTGGGGGGCGGCCGGCTCTATGCCGCCGCCTCGGACGGCTCGCTGACCGCGTTCGGCGTGGATCCGGCGGCCGCGACGGCGACCGTGCTGTGGACGGTGATGCCGGGAAGCCCGGCAGCCGGCGGGCCCGTGATCGTGCCCGAGGGAGTCCTCGTCGGACTCATGGACGGCAGCCTTCGGCTCTACAACCCCGACGGGCGTCTCAGCTGGCGCGCCGACGCCGGTGGCCCGCTCGTCGTCGCTCCCGCCCGCGGCCGCACGCTGATCGCCGGCGCGTCCGCCGACGGCCGCGTGACCGCACTCGACACGCGGGGGTCGGTGCGCTGGACCCGCCGGCTGACCGGCGTCGTCACCGGGCTGGCCCTGGCCGGCGACAGCGTCGTCGTTGCCACCGCCGACGGGATGCTGCGCGAGCTCGATCCCGAAGGCGGCGCCGACCTGTCGAGCTGGCACAGCGACACCCCGCTGGTGGGGGCGCCGGCGCTCTACGCGGGGCGCGTGCTCATCACCACGGCTGACGGGCGGGTGGCGTCACTCCCCATCTGACCTACGCGTGGGACGGGTGGTTGGTGCCGCGGAAGGTCGCCACCATCCTGCCCAGCCGGCTCCTGGGCTCGGTGTGGTGGCTGCGCCACAGGGAGTAGCAGTCGAAGAACGTTGCCACCGGCTCGCGGTCGTGGCGCAGGACGTCGATGCGCTCGGGGGGGAGGGAGCAGTTGGACTGCAGGGCGCGCAGCAGGCGCTGCCCCTGGACGGCGCGGAGCTGGCGCTGGTCGCGCATCCACAACAGCGCCAGCAGCCCGAGGCTGGCGGCCGAGCTGCCCGCCGCGGCCAGGACGAGGTCGCTGACCAGCTGGGTGGTGACGGTGCCGGAGCGGCTCAGGATGATGGCCCCGACCCCCAGCGCCCCGACCAGCGTCAGGATGCCGACGCGCTGGCGGCGGCTGCGCTGGATCATGGTGATGAGTGACCGGTGGTAGCTCTCGCAGAGGCGGACCACTGCGGGCGAGGAGCTGAGCACCTCCTCCGGGGAGGGGGGGGCCGAGGTGACCTCGGCCGCCGCCGCCCTGGACGTCCGCACGGCGGCGGCCGGCCGCGGCGGCGGCGCCGGGACGGCGCGATGCGGACCGGGAGCGGGCGCCGGCGCGGCGCCACCGGTGGCGGGAAACCTGCGCCAGCGTGCCAGCTCGTCTTCCTCGGTCGGCCCCAGGAAGGAGGCGCGCAGCTCCGAGGCGGAGGGCAGGTCGGACATCGGCTCGGGGGACCTGGTGGGCATGTGGCCTTCTTACCCTGCAGGGCCGCCTGTGACCAGCGACCGTGGCCATTCGTGACCCGGCCGTCAGGCACCGATCACCTCACGGCTCCGTGGTACGCTCGACCCCTCCACGGGGGAGCCCGGCACCACCGGGCTGAGAGGCCGCACGGCGGCGACCCCAATAACCTGACCCAGGTCATGCTGGCGTAGGGAGTCGGATGCCATGGCGGACGTCGCGACGATTGACGAGCAGGCCGGCACCGGAGGCCGGACCGCCACCACGGGAGGGGACGAGCTCTTCCGCATCGAGGAGCGAGGGCTGGAGCCGGTCCCCGACGCCGACCGGCATGGCCACCCCCGGGAGCTCTTCCTGGTGTGGGCGGCGGCGCTGGCGGACTTCTTCAGCTTCCTGGCCGGGGCCATCCTGGTCGGCTTCCTCGGCCTGGGCTTCGTCGACGCCGCCCTGGTCCTGGTCCTCGGCGCGCTGGCGGGCGCCGTCCTGCTGGGCCCGCTCGGCGTCACCGGCGCGCGCACCGGCCTGCCCCAGATCGTCTACTCCCGCATCACCTTCGGACGCCACGGAGCCATCATCGGCGGCGTCCTGACGGCGCTGATCGCAGTGGGCTGGTTCGCCTACGACTGCGCCATCGCGGTGACCACAGCGCAGTCGCTGCCCGTCTTCGGCGATCACCCGGCGGGCTGGATCAGGTGGGCGATGCTGGCCGGGATGGTGGCCGGCTGCATCGCTGTCGCCGTCCTCGGGCACCGGACCATCACCGTGGTCGAGTCGGTGCAGGCGCCGGCCTTCATGCTGGTCTGCATCGGCCTGACGGTGGCGCTCTGGCCGCACTTCCAACTCGGGCTGCGCAGCTCCCTGGACACCGGCCCCCACCTGGCCGCCGCACTCGCCGGCTTCACCGCCACCTTCGCGCTCATCGTCTCCTGGGCGACCTATGCCGGCGACTACTCCCGCTACCTGCCACGTCGCTCCAGCGCCTGGCAGATCAGCCTCTTCAGCGGCGGCGGCAGCATGGTGACGCTGGTGGTGTGCGGGCTGCTCGGCGCCGCCGTCCAGAGCATCGACCCCGCCAACCAGAACCTCGCCGGCCTCATCGTCGGCGGGCTGCCACTGTGGTTCGCCTGGATCTTCGTGGTCTTCATCGTTGTGGCCGAGATGAGCAGCAACTACCTGAACATCTACACCGCCTCGCTGAGCGCGCTGGCCTGTGGGCTGCGGCTGCGGCGCTGGCAGGCGGCCGGCCTGGTGGGCCTGGTGGGCGGCCTCTACGCGGCCTGGATCCTGCCCCGCAGCGACTTCCAGGGCACCTATCTCTCCTTCCTGACCCTGACCTATGTCTGGTTCCCCGCCTGGTGCATGGTCGTCCTGGTGGACTTCTGGCGCCGGCGCGGCCACCTCGACGCCGCCGAGGCGATGCGCCGCCCGGCTTCGCTGGGCGCCGGGATCAAGTGGCCGGCGGTGGCCACCTTCGTCCTCGCCACCGGCGCCACCGTGCTCTTCTACAACGCTCAGGGCTTCTTCGTGGGGCCGGTGGCGAGCCTGCTGTTCCACGACCAGCCCGCCGACATCAGCAGCGGCGTCGGGGTTCTGGCCAGCACCGTCCTCTTCCTGGTGCTGCTGCGGGTGCGCCCGGGCCGGCGCCGGGTGGCGGTGGCATGAGCCAGCCGGTGGCCTGCACCATCGCCGGCAGCGACTCCGGCGGCGGGGCGGGTGTCCAGGCAGACCTCAAGGCCTTCGCGGCCTGCGGTGTCTACGGCGCCAGCTGCCTGGTGGCCCTGACCGCGCAGAACACCGTCGGCGTCCGCCGCGTGGAGACCGTGTCGCTGGAGATGGTCGCCGACCAGATCGACGCCGTCGCCGAGGATCTGGCGCCCGCCGCCTGGAAGACGGGGATGCTCGCCACCCCGTCGATCATCGCCGTCGTCGCCGGGCGGCTCGAGCACCACGGCGCCGAGCGGCTGGTGGTGGACCCGGTGATGGTGGCCAGGAGCGGCGCCCGGCTGCTCGGTGAGAACGCGGTGGTCACGCTGCGCGAGGCGCTGCTCCCGCTGGCCACGGTGGTGACCCCCAACCTGCCGGAGACGCGCGTCCTGCTCGGCCTCGACGCGGACGCACCCCTGGATGCCGCGGAGGCGGGGAGCCGGCTCTGCGCGCTCGGCCCCGCGGTGGCAGTGGTCAAGGGCGGGCACGCCACCGGCGACGAGGTGGTCGACACCGTGGTGAGCCGCGACGGTGCCGTGCTGGTGCTGCGCCATCCACGGATCGGCGGGACCTCGACGCACGGGACCGGCTGCACCCTCAGCGCCGCCATTGCGGCCTTCCTGGCCCGCGGGGTGCCGGTGATCGACGCCGTGACCAGCGCCCGGGCCTACGTCCAGGTGGCCCTGGAGCGCGCTCCCGGCCTGGGCGCCGGGCACGGGCCCCTCGGACACCTCGACCCCGGCGTCGCCGCGCCCGTCGTGGCCGCCTCCATCTGACCCGGGCCGCGTAGCCTTCGGACCCACATGCCTCTGTTCCGGCGCTCCCGACCCCTGCGGTCCGCGCCCGAGGCCATCGACGCCGCCGAGGCCGCGCTGGAGGACGGCGAGCCCGAGGAGGCGCTCCGGCACGCGGATGACGGCGTGGCCGCGGCCCGAGCGGCGGACGCCGGCGAGTTGCTCGGCGCCGCCCTGGTGACACGAGCCGCGTCGCTGTTCGAGCTCGGCCGCTTCCAGGAGGCGCTCAAGGCCGCCGACGACGCCTGCCGCGTGACCCCCGACGACCCGGCCGCCTGGTACGAGCGCGCCCTCGCCGGGTACCGGCTGGCCGGGTTCCAGAGCGCCGCCGAGCACGCCCTGCAGGCCGTCGACCTGGCGCCGGACGACGCCCACGCCTGGCACCTGCTGGGCCGGCTGCGCACCTGGCTGGACGACACCAGGGGCGCGGACGAGGCCATGCGCCGGGCCGCCGCGCTGGCGCCGGCCGAGTACGTCAAGCCGGTGCGCATCGCCGCCGGCGAGTTCGACCGCATCGCCGCCGAGGTCTGGCGCGGCATCCCGTCGCGGTTCCGCGCCCGCATGGGAAACACGCTGGCGGTGGCCGAGGAGCTGCCTGACCCCGACGAGGTCGCCGGCGGGTTCGACCCCGACACCCTGGGCGTCTACGAGGGCGGCACCGCCCTCCATGACGACGCGCCGGAGCGGATCGTGCTCTTCCAGCGCAATCACGAGGCCATCTGCGGCAGCCTCGGCGATCTCATGGAGGAGGTGCGGCGCACCCTGCTCCACGAGGTCGGTCACCACTTCGGGATGGAGGAGGAGGACCTTCCGTACTGAGGGGGGCGGTTCCTCACAACGCTCTGGTGTCTACCCTTGCGGGGATGCTTGCCAGCGGCTACCCCGTCCACTACCGGCGCGGCATCCACCTTCCACTGTGTGACCTCTGGCTCGACTCGCGCGACCGGCGCGACCTGGCGGTGGTGAGTCATGCACATGGCGACCACATCGCCCGGCACCGCGCGGTGATCTGCACGCAGCCCACCTTCCGGCTGCTCGCGCATCGCATCAAGGGCCGGATCGAGCCGCGCATCGTGGCCTACGGAGAGGAGGTCGAGGTGGGGCCGGCGACAGTGTCGCTGCATCCCGCCGGCCACATCCTCGGCGCCGCCCAGGTGCTGGTTCGCCACGCCGGGCTGCGCCTGCTCTACAGCGGCGACATCCGCGTGCAGCCGTCGTTGAGCTGCGCCCCGCTCGAGCATGTGACCGCGGACGTGCTGGTCGTCGAGTCGACCTTCGGGCACCAGCGCTACCGCTTCCCCGACCCGGAGGTGACCGCTGAGCGGGTGGTCCGCTTCTGCCAGGACACGCTGGCCGAGGAGCGCACGCCGGTGCTGCTGGCCTACTCCCTGGGCAAGGCGCAGGAGCTGCTCTGCCGGCTGCGCACCAGCGGGTTGACCGTGCTGCTGCATCCGTCCGCGCACGCCATCGCGGGCATCTACCGGGACTGCGGCGTGGAGCTGCCGGCCGCCGGGCGCCTGGGTGGCGACCCCGACGCCTGGCTCGACCCTGCCGAGGGTGAGGACGAGACAGCGGACCACGACTCCGCCACGCCGCCGCCGTCGGCGGTGGTGGTGGTGCCGCCGCACCTGCGCTCCTGCCGCGCCGTCCGGCGGCTCGGACCGGTGCGCCGCGCCGCGCTCACCGGCTGGGCCATGGACCGCTGGACGGCCGAGCGGCTGCACTGCGACGCCGCCTTCCCGCTCAGCGACCACGCCGACTTCGATGAGCTGGTGACGTACGTGACCAAAACGGGCGCTCGGCGGGTCTTCACGCTGCACGGCCAGGCCGACGACCTGGCCCGCCATCTGCGATCGCGCGGGCTCGACGCCTGCGCCCTGCGCAGCCCGGAGCAGCTCCCCCTGGTGCTGGCGTGAGGCGCGTGGCGGCCGCATGAGCATGCGCGCCTTCGCCCAGACCGCGGACGCCGTCGCCGCTACCGGGTCGAAGCTGGCCAAGGTGGCGGCGCTCTCCGCCCACCTCGCCTCACTCGACGTCGAGCGCCTGCCGGTGGTGACGCGCTGGTTCGCGGGCCGTCCCTTCCCCGCCTGGGACGGCCGCACCCTGCAGGTCGGCGGCGCGGCGCTGAGCCGGGTGCTGCAGGACCTGGGGAAGGTCGACGCCGCCGGGCTGGGCGCCGCCTACCGCCGCCACGCCGACCCCGGTGACACCGCCTTCGACGTGCTCACCAACGCCGGCCACCAGGCCCCCGACATCGACGTCCTCGAGGTCCTCGCCGGGTTCGAGCGGATTGCCGGGACGGCGGGATCGCACGCCAGGACGGTGGCCTTCAACGAGCTGCTGGCCGGCTGCGACCCGCTCTGCGCCAAGTACGTGGTCAAGCTGGTTGCCGGCGACCTCCGTATCGGCCTGCGCGAGGGGTTGGTCGAGGACGCCATCGGCCGTGCCTTCTCCCGGGATGCCGCCGCCGTGCAGCGCGCCGACATGCTCCTCGGCGATCTCGGCGAGTGCGCCGTGCTGGCCCACGACGACCGCCTCGCCGGGGCGGCGCCGCGCCTCTTCGCGCCGCTGCGCTTCATGCTGGCCACCCCCGTCGCCGACGCCGAGGAGGTGGTGAAGCGGATGGGCGACGAGGTCTGGGTTGAGGACAAGTACGACGGCATCCGGTGTCAGCTGCACCGCGACGGTGACCGGGTGGCGCTCTACAGCCGCGACCTCAAGGACGTCACCGCGCAGTTTCCCGAGGTGGGCGCGGCGGCGGCGCGCCTGGAGAGCTCGGTGATCATCGACGGCGAGCTGCTGGCCATCCGCGACGGCCAGGTCCTGGCGTTTCAGGACCTGCAGACGCGGTTGGGTCGCAAGTCACCGCCGGCGGCGCTGCTCGAGAAGGTGCCGGTGGCGCTGGTGGCGTGGGACCTGCTCTGGGTGGGCGGCACCTCGCTGCTCGACATCCCGCTGCGGGAGCGACGAGCACGCCTCGAGGGGCTGGGGCTGGGCGCCGGATTCGCACTGGCGCATCAGGAGCATGCCCACGGCGCCGCCGCGCTGGAGCAGCTCTTCCTCGATGCGCGGGCGCGGCACAACGAGGGGCTGATGGCCAAGTCGCCCGAGTCGCCCTACACACCGGGGCGGCGCGGGATGGCGTGGTTGAAGCTCAAGAAGCCCCTCGATACCCTGGACGTGGTGGTGGTGGGGGCGGAGTGGGGCCACGGCAAGCGCAAGGGGGTGCTCTCCGACGTCACCTTCGCGGTGCGCGACGACGAGACCGGCGAGCTGGTCAACGTCGGCAAGGCGTACACCGGCCTGACGGACGTCGAGATCGCCGCCATGACCACCGAGCTCCTCGACCTGACCATCACCGACCACGGCTGGTACCGGCGCGTCGAGCCGCGCATCGTGCTCGAGGTGGCCTTCGACAACGTGCAGGCGTCGGCGCGTCACGCCAGCGGCTTCGCGCTCCGCTTCCCGCGCATCCTGCGCCGCCGCGACGACAAGGGGGTCGACCAGATCGACACGGTGGCGCGGGTCCGCGCCATCGCCGAGGCGCTGGTCAACGACCGGGTACAGAAGGTGGACGTGCCGCCGGGATGATCAGGCGGCGCGGCGGCCGACGGCTCGGAAGATGGGCGTGAACATCACGGCGATCTCCCCCTCGCCGATGCGGAGTGCGTAGTCGGTCACCCGGCTCCCTCCTGGTCCTGAGCATCGGAGAGCGCGCGCCGCGCCAGCATTGGCGCAAAGAGCGAGTCGGCGTCGAGCGTGGGGTCGCCGATCTGTTCGAAGACCGGGAAGCGGTCGCGGAGCGCGTGGTACTGGGCGGCGAGCGCGTCGTCCCTGTAGGCCTCCACCGGGTCCCATGGATGCATATAGCGGATCTCGGTGATGCCCGCCTGCAGCAGCTCCTTGAGGCAGCCGAAGCACGGCTGGGTGGTGCTGGTGACGCCGCCACCGAGGGTGCGATTGCCGAAGCGTGCCGCGGTGAGCAGCGCGTTCTGCTCGGCGTGGACGCAGAGGCAGACGTCGTAGGCGCCGCCACGGAGATAGGGCTTGGTATCGCGGGAGGCGCAGCGATGGCAGCCGCCCGCCGAGCAGTTGGTCATGCCGAAGGGGGTGCCGTTGTAGCCGGTGCTGATGATGCGGCCGTCCTGCACGATGACAGCGCCCACGCGGCGGCCCAGGCAGTCGGCGCGCGTGCGGGCCGCCAGGGCGATGAGCAGAAAGTAGAGCTGCTTGTCGGGGCGCATGACGGGGCCATCCCCGCCGGACGACGCGGGCGGGATCAGCGCTCCTCGGACTCGGTCGGGCTCCAGTCGAAGGCCAGCCGGTCCCCGCGGCGGCGCTCTCCGGCCGGCGCCCCGGTGCCCGCCACCTCCGGAGTCGCGGGGGGGCGTGGCCACGGCGGCACGTCACCCAGGTCGAGGTCCGAGCCGTTCGGCTCCGCCGCCTCCGGTGACAGCGCCGCGACCGGAGCGGCCTGCGGATATGAGGGCGGCGCTTCCACCTGCTTCGGTCCGGGTTGCGGTTCGGCAGGCCTGACGGGCCGCGCGTCGTCCGGCGAGGGCGACTCCTCGAGCGGGAGGGGCAACTCGTCCTGAGCGACCGCAGGGTCGACCACGTCTGGCTCCGCCGCAGGCCGGGATTGCGGGTCCTGGAGCTCGTCGCCGACCGGCCTGAGTTCGCCGATGCGGCCCACCACCTCGGCGGCCAGCCGTTTGACGGCGCAGCGGGTGGGGGTTGCGAGCCGGTCGTAGAGGAATTCACCCAGGTCCATGGCTCGTTTGACCTTCTCGTCGTCGGGCACCTCGACGATGCCGCCGACGCGGCCGAACATCGCGGTGCGCAGGCGGCGGCGGTCGAGCAGGTCGTCGTTGCCGACCATGTTGACCGCCAGCGTCACCCGGCTGGGGTTGAAGCCGGTGGTGCCCAGGTGATCGATGGCGCCGACCACGATCTTGGTGGTCACCAGCGCGGCCGTCGACACCAGCACCACCTGGTCCACACGCCGGAGCGCGAACTGGGTGACCTCGTCGAGGAAGCCGGTACCGCAGTCGTAGAGGACCACGTCGTAGTGGCGGTGGAGGACTTCGCTGACCGCCTCGTAGCCCTCGCGGCCGAGGCGCGACATCTCGCGCGGGTCCTGGGGCGCGGCGAGGATCTGCATCCCCGTCTCGGTGGTGGTTGTGTAGGCGCTCAGCTCCTCGTAGCTGCCGATGCTGGCGAGATTGCGGAGCAGGTCGCTGATGGTGGCCGGCACGATGGCCGGGACCAGGTCGGCCAGGGTGCCGAAGTCGGGGTTGGCGTCCACCACCAGGACCCGCGTTCGGCGCACGCGGGCCAGGACGCTGCCCAGCAGGAAGCTGAGCGTGGTCTTGCCCACCCCGCCCTTGGGGCTGATGAGCGCCACCGAGTGCGCCCCCGGGGGGAGCGGCAGGCGGACGATCTGGTCGAGCCTCGCCTCCGGAACGGCGACGTCGGTGAGCCGCCGGCGCCGCATCAGCTTGTGCAGGCGACCGGTCGGTGCGCTCCGCATCGCCTCACGCCAGGCGGCGGCCTCCGGGGCACCGGGGCGCATGGCGCGATGCTCGGCGGCGGAGATCGGCGGGTGCGGGGGCCGGGGAGGGGCGGTGGGGCGGGCGCTCAGAGGATCGGCGGGCCTGTTGAGGGCCGAGATGGGCACGGCCACCACAGCGGCCGGCACGGCCGGCGGGTCGCCGGGCTCATCGGCGCTCGGTGTGGGCTGGTCTCCGGCGGCCACGATGGCTTCCGGCTCGGGCCACGCGGCCGGTTCGACCGCGAGCTCCGGCTCGGGCTCGCCGCCGGCGTCCGCCGCTGCCGCATCGAGTCCCAGCGCCGCCGGCTCTCCGGCAGGGGTCGCCTCGGCATCGGGCTCGGCCGTTTCGGCCGCCTCGGGCCTGGCTCCTTCCGGCGGCGGCTCGGGCTCCGCGGCATCGGCGGCCGGCAACGCCGCCGGAGCCCGGCCCTCGAGATGGGCGCTGAGCTCGTCGACGTCGCGCACCGAGATCCCCCCGGCGTGTGCGATGTCGGTGGACCAGTCCTTGAGGCTGGTCCCGGCCGGCGGATCGCCGATGACGTACAGCCGGGAGCCCTCGAGGGCCCCACCGGCCGCCCGGACCGCCTCGCAGGCCTCGATGGGCCCGGCCCAGCCGGCGATGACACACGCCCGCGCCGGCAGCGGCAGCGCCGAGGCCACCTCGGCGGCCTCGATCACCAGGCCACCCAGCCGCGCATCGTCGCGAGCGCCCACGACCAGCTCGCCGAGGATGTTGGCGACCAGGGCCTCGCCCAGTTCCGGAGGGCCGAGGACGACGATCACAGGGCCGGGCCCTGATCGGCGCGGAGGGTGCGGCGGTACGGAGGCGTGGACATTGCGGGAGCGGCCGCGGGAGAGCGGCCGCTGCTAGCGTACTTGAAGCCGGGCCAATGTGAACGTCTGTGCGACGGGCGCTACAGTGGCCCTCCCGGGCGAGTAGCTCAGCCGGTTAGAGCATCGGACTCATAATCCGCGGGTCGCAGGTTCGAATCCTGCCTCGCCCACCGCGTCTCTGTAGTACGTCGGCTGATGGACACATCGGCTTCGGCTGATGGTTGACACCGACTTCGGGTGACGCTTGACACTCCCTCGATGAGGG